>JACKZZ010008231.1_pt1 | contig 28356 bp, 9 predicted proteins | sample 8027871 | NCBI WGS metagenome assembly JACKZZ01 (sample SAMN15724774, study PRJNA655200) | protist metagenome | isolation source: fluorescence activated cell sorting (FACS) single amplified genomes of... | place: USA: West Boothbay Harbor, Gulf of Maine | collected 2000-07-19
AATGCGCTGCAAATCGTGCAGCAGCTGCTCCAACCGCATATACATGCATGTGCCGAGACCAGTACCGCAGAGGGGGGCGGTTCAGCCGCAGTCTGCCAGCTTTACTCCGACCTTCGGGGAGTGTCGCCCAGGGTTGTGGCTTCTTTGTGGCAGGATGGCTACTCCTTGGCGTTTGAAGCCCAAGAAGTCGAGTCCAATTCCCACAGCAAGGCTGCGACCGCGCCACAGATTGGCCCTAAGCAAAAGAAGGAGAAGAAGAAAATGCTCAGGTGGCCAGCTCCAGCCGACCAGCGAAACAGTCTAAAGTGGCTGTCAAGTGCATCCCAGCGTGCACAAATTGAAAAGCATGCGGTGTTGCTACAGACTATCAACAGCCACCGCAATGCGCTGAGAAAAGCGCTGTTCTCAATCTCTGAGCACTCTGCTACCTTCATGGACGCACATACAAATACACCTCAGCAGACTGGAGATACTGAGGTTTTAAGAGTCCCTCCAATTCCAGTGGTAGTGATCAAGTGCAGTGAGAGCTGCGCCATGGCCAAGTATTCTGTTCCGGCTCTGCTGCAGCGCAAGTACTGCATGACTGGATTTGATATCCTGTTACCGCAATGCTCCGCCAGAAGAGTGTGGAATGCAGTGCAGCTGCAAACTCATCTCAATGCAGATGTCGAGTGTGCAGGTATGCGAAGTAATAAGCGCTCGAAGCAGCAAGCCGCAGTACTGGCCGTAGGCTATCGCGAGATGGATTTTCTGCGTTTACAGGCCGGGATCCCCTCCTTTCCACGCGATTTCCCAGAAACCAAAGCAGGGTCGGACTACTGGATCAGACAGCTAGAGTTTCGTGAGAGCAAGGAGAGCCATGTCACTCGCCGCAAGAAGCAGTCAGTCATCAGCTGGAAGATACCGAATTGGGATTTGATGCGCGGCTCTGGCGACGAAAGCAACAGTACAGGCATACCAGAATTCGTCGTGGCGCGGAGCGCTCGATATGCAGACTCTTTCCGCAGGCCAGTAGTTAAGGGTGCACAGGTACTGCAGGCTTTGCCAGCTCTGCCGAAAATGCCTTTCCCAACATGTGTTTCCGTCCTCCTTGTGCCGTGCGCGCGGGGTGTCCTGACCGACGGTGCGAAGATCATGCTGCCCACCGCTGAAGACTTCGAGTTGTTCCAAAAGCATGAGCAGAACAAGTCGGCCATCAGCAATGAAACTGGAGAGGCGAATGGAGCATGGCATGGGTATCCCAGCAATGACGGGGTCAAACGCCGAGTGATCGGAGCCATCACCAGCGGCTCCAGCCGAGAGGGCAAGGGTCGCGATCGTGGTACGACCAGCCCGTGTGACAAGCGCTTCGCAATTGGCTTGTGTCGAGTAGATTTGCTGCATGCCGCACAGAGTCTTTCGCACCAGCGTGGAGCTTCGCGGGAAAAAACACTTGTTTTGTTCTGCAATCCAGAGCGACGAGCAGGGTGCACAGGCTCGTCGGCGGACGGGTGGGTGCGTCCCGCCCTGTGCCATATCAGCAGCATCGAGTTCTAAAAATGGAGAACTTATTTAAGGCTATATATTTATAAACAAAGAGATAATTGTTGATTAATTTTAAGAACTAGGCATATTGAAAAGACCAGGAACCTCTCCTACAGCGTTACCTACAGCGTTTTCGACGAACGTAGTGTAACTCAGACCGAGGTTCTCGATGCTATTCGCCTTCAAACCGCCAGACACGTCGACCACAATGTCCGGGATGTCGAGTAGCAAGTGGTTTGTCAAGAAAGCAGACGAAGACGTGCCTGTTTCTGCACATAAAATTCGCGGCACAATAGGCGAACAGTCGAGTCGCCTCTGCATGTCAACAGGGAGCCAAGCGGCGGACTTGTACAGGCGACTGGCGAAGCTGTCCATAATATTGTCAGTCTCCTCCTCGCTCTCGTTCTGTTTCTCGGCTGTTTTCATCGGGGATTTCCGCGGACTGTTAGGCTGTGATCTGCGAGCGCCTGCCTTGCTCTCCTCTTCCGTGTAGTTGGCGGGGCCCTTCATGGGGCTCGCGTTGGGAGTCACTTCCTGCGGCTCGCCTGCAATACGACCGGCAAATTGGTCCAGCCGACCGAGAATATTGAGCGCACTGAAACGATTAACTTTTTCTGGAGAGGCGAGTGCAGTAAGAACCCCTTTGGGATCAGCATTACTGGCGCCAGTTTCTAGAACAGGGGAACCTGTGGCGTCTTTGCTTTCTTCGTCTAGGGCAGCAGGGGCGTTTCTGAAGGTCAGTGGATCGCCGGTAAAGACTGCACCTGAGCACGATATAGCGCCAATTCCTGCACGATAAAGTATTAAGCTAGTGCCAGTATCTATTAGAAAGGCTGGGGACCCGTTGATCACCAATGCATCTCTGTGCAGGGGCACATCGTCAGAACCGAGAAACCACTCCACGCGCGCATCGCCGCTCTTCCCCAGCTCCTTTACCCGCTCCGCATTGCCTGGCTCGCACAACAATGCTGCATGTACTGGCGTAATGTGCGGAAACAGAATTCTTTGTGCGGTGCTGACGTCTAGATTGAGGAGTAAGGCTGAGAATTCAGTAAAGTCGTCGGTGACGACTCTACCAAAAGCGGTGCGATTGGCTATGCGACTGCGTACTTTCATGATTCCTCTGTTTTGTGCTAATATGACAGCTTTCTCACGAGCACGAATCAACTGCACTCGAGCACCATATAATAGCTGCAATGTTCTGACTACATTTGGAAACCCAACGGCGGTTTCCACGGAACTAGCGGGGTCCTTTTGGCTGCTGTGCATGGCCGCTGCACTGCATGCAATCAACGTGGATGCCCAGCCGTCTAGGAACTCTACTCCGGGACAATCTACTCCGTCGTGAACTGCGTCACGCGTGCGCGCATAGGAGAGAGCAGCATCTCCCGTCCCATCCACAGAATTCGGATTCAGCAGCAGCTGCCTCCTGAATGCCAATTCATCAATCAGCGACTGTCTGACGATAAGCACTGAGATGGTGCTCGGATCCACACATGCCATAAGTTTTTGAGGCGAATTCGTGCACTGCAGCGAGCAAGTGAACACACGCAGTCTTCTGACTGCTACAAGGTGTTTCCTGCGGTCGTAGAAACACAGCTCTGGGTTTTGCTCATGCACATCTGCATTATCAGCAACCGTCACGGAGGAGTGGTTCGAACGCACTTTGCGTCGACTTTTGCTCCTCGCATCCATCACTCGCACTTGCTCTGTATCAAAAAACTGTTTGTTATGCACATATCTTGAAGTCTTGGTTTCCATCAACTCTTGGTTGTGCTTCTGTTTGACCATGCTCATGGACTCGCTGATGTCATCGTCATCTTTCGTGAGGCCCCACACGTCGACCACACTGTCCATATACGTTTCCGGACTGTTCTTCGCGACAAATTGCAGTGGCGGGGGTTCAATATCGACATCGCTTTCAATGAGCGTGTCGTATGCAAATGCCATTTGCAAGGTGATTGAGCGGTTGTCCGCTTGGTTGTATGCCGCTTGTGACTTGTACTCAAACTGTAGCCCGAAGGAAGCTGAATCGCTGCACTGACCCATGCGAAAAATGCCGGGATACTCATCATCTTCAATAGCATGCCCTGAAAAGGAGTTCTCTATGATTTGAATGCAAGGTGGAGTACGCAGCTTCAAAACGCAGCGGGTGGCAAGAGCACGAGCAGCGCAGCTTTGTCTCAGCCGCTCTCTGAAGTGGCATCGCTCGTCGCGAGGGTATGGACCGAGGACGATATGGTTGATACTTCCACCAGTGAGTTGAGCCAATGGAGTCAACTCGTGTAATCCTGCATCGCCGGAATCAAATGAGGTCACTGCCCAGAGATTGATGGACATTTGCTTTTTCGCCAGTTCGTTGCCTATTTCCTCTGCCCACTCCACACTCACGCCAATAGGCGCCGCTTGTCCGTGTTTATACTTTCTCGTGGAAGATGCGTTACTGTGCTGCTCACCACTTGAACTAGCATGCCATCCTGGGGGCAAATCTTGTGCAGATGAGACAAAAATATGCAGGATCACCCCACTGCATGTGTCCACGGGCGGTAGCGTGTGGTCGTAAGGGGCGGCGGTACCAGCGCTACCCGCGTCCGCCTCGACGAAATTGTGTGGACCAGACGCGGAAGAAGAATTATGCTCGTTGTTGCGATAGCTATTGAGTGGAGTTTGGGATATGAGACCTACCCCGATGTCCGCCAGCAGCCCAAACAAACCGCCTGACCCTCCACCCGACGCTCGTCCAGTCTCCTCGTCCTCCTCGAAATAGCTTTCAGGGCCGTGCAAAGCCTCGTCTTCTTCATCTTGTATTTCAGCACGCAAGTCATCTGCATGCAAGCCGAATACTTCGTCCGCCCTGCCTGCTCCTGCTCCTGCACTCGTATCAGCAGCGCCACCTTGCAGGCGGTCCGCGGGGCTCGAGCAAATCCACCGAGCAATTTCGTCTAAAACGGGCCCCAATGCCATCTCAGGCGCCGCAGCCGACTGGAACACAGACGGGGGCGGGCCTCCAGTGGAGTCAATTATACCGTTTCTACTGACAGGCTGCTGGGCTGGACGGTTTATGCCACTACTGGAGGAGCTGCTGCCCCCATTGAACCCGTCACGCTGATCGAAGTTTGGGTCAATAAAAGAGCTAGTGAACACTTTCTGCGCATCCGGTGGCACATTATATTTCCACCCATCATATAACGCTCCTAACGCTTCTTCAATCTTGCTCTTGGCTTCCCCGGCAGGCGTGGCTGCATCTCTGAAGCTGCTCAGCGAATCCAAGGTTTTGGTAGGTGCCACTGCCAAAGACACCCCCTCATCGCCGCCGAAGAGACCCCCTGCATCTTTCGCGTTATCCAGCTCGAGACTCAGAGACTGCATAGAGCTTCCATGCAGCGGCGTGCGACTGCGACCATCGTTTTGAGACAATTGGATGTATTGCGCTGCCTGACCACTGGCGCCGCCGTGAGCAGTGTGAGCAGCAGCAGGGGGATACTGTGCAGTGCTTTGGTGTCGGGTGCGCTCTGTCGGCTGCTTCGCAGCATTCCCCAGGTTGAAAACCCCGATACGATTGCTAAAGGACAGCAGCACTACTTGTATGTCGGGATGCATGCAGTTTGCAATGGTGTGTTCTATAGCTTCTGCTACTGCCTGCAGCGCGTCCGGCGCCATTGACTCCTGCACAAGGAACACGTGTACCAACGGCCGCTGCTCTGCTGGAATACTCGTTTGGCCATTGCATGCCGTAGGCACTCCGTCTATCTCGCGGAAGGGCATAGGAAAGTCGGTTAGGAGACACTGTTGTTCTTCGAGAGAGTTGACAGTGCCGTTCTTGGTGATGTGCTGCCTGTACCGCGAATGATTGGAGCGCGGCAAATCGTTCCGCGTATGACACAGCGAGCAGTTCCAGCGTGTGGCACTGTTGTTTATGCTGACAAATGGGTTCATGTATGCAGTGCACTTCTCGCATCTAGCAATCTCTGTTGCATCATTGGCCAAGGTCATGTTCGTACTGAGCGGCAAGTCCTCTCTCCCGATAAAAGGAGTGATGATAGCGCCATATGGTAGCCCACTTTGTTCAAACAATTCATATGTGGCTGGGAACTCCGTATGTGTGACGGACACGGGGAACACGCTTGGATATTTGGACGAGCTTCTCGCATAGACTTGGTCTTCCTCTTCGCGGAACCCTGACATGCTCCCCACGAGTCGAATCTCAGCCGAAAGCTGGGATCTATATCGCAAGTTGCTTTCTTGGCGATCAGGCAACTCCCGACAAAACAGAGTGCTCTCTATGCCCTTCACGAAATTCTACTTGGGTTTATCCAAAAATCGCAATTCCCTTTTTGTTTTCCCTGAACCTGATGAGCCAGACAACTGTTGCAGCACAATTAAAAGTCTGATGATTTCTGAAAATGACCTTATTGTCGTAACTCCCAGTGATGTCGAGGAAGATAGAGATTTGAATGCAGAGCATGGCACTCAGACCGCAATGAAGAAGAAGCAGACTGAGAAAGTGCCTGCGTCGAATGTGAGAGGAAAGCGCGAGAGGCGCCAATTCATTCCTTTTGGAGTTGCTCCCAGGGCTATTCATGTTGGTGGTGGTTTGAGCCCAAAGCCCAAAGCTCACCACGTGCCGAACAGAACGAATGCCAAGCTCAACCTCTCCTCAAACAATGCCAGTAGATACAAAGACAGCGACGAGAAAGTTATTATTCCCAGTGTGCAGGCATCGGGAAATGCCGCTGTTCTCGACTCTACATGTGAGGTCTGCCACAGTGGCGAAGATGACGATAACCTGCTGCTGTGTGACGCGTGCAATGCTGCCCAACATACTTACTGCTGCGACCCGCCACTGCCACAAGTGCCGGCAGAGGAGGAGCTGTGGTTCTGCCCGCCGTGTCAAGTAAAAGAAGATGAAGAGGCGGCTGCCCAACACGTAAGTCGTAAGAAAGTGCACAGTCCACAAAGCAGCAGCAGGAGCAGGAGTCTGTCACCAGCGAGGGAAAGTGCCCCCGCACCCGAGATCTCGAAGACCGCTGCGCTGAACCCATTCGACCTCGCTTCGCTGCTGCCGCCTCCCGTCAGAGCTGCTCCAAGTAATGATCCCAAGCTGGTCAGAACGAATAAAGATATCAAAGGAGCCGTGAAGCAATGGTGCAACCCCGCTACGAAAGCAGCGGCGTTGATAAAGTTTGGGCATATCAGTGATTGGGATATGTCCAAGGTGACCTATTGCAGTTGGCTTTTCTATAATCAGAAGGAATTCAATGATGATATCTCGCGCTGGGACACGTCGAATGTGAAAAACATGTCTACGATGTTCTATAATGCAACCACTTTCAATCAGCCCATTGGCAATTGGAACGTGGCAAAGGTGACGAACATGCTTGACATGTTTTCCCATGCTATATTATTCAATAAACCTCTTGAGAAATGGGATGTGACGAATGTGAAGACGATGAGGAGAATGTTCCGAGAAGCAAGCGCTTTCAACCAACCAATCAGCAATTGGAATGTGTCGGCTTCGAATTACATGAATGATATGTTCTTGGATGCTGCATCATTCAGGCAAAAATGGCCTAGCTCTGCTCGTGCTTCTCCTCCTCCTGCTCCAGACCTCGTGAAACGCAATAGAGGGCAGGGGGGCACCCACAATAGCGAGAATGCTCAAACGAAGAAGCAGAGAGAAACTCCCCTCAAGTCAGAAGGAGCGGCAGAAGGAGCGGAAACCATATCAACGCTAACCGAATATTCGGCATCTTTGCGACGAGAAAACGCGGTGCTAAAAGAAAAACTCAAGGCAGCAGAACAAGAACTACAACAAACTAGAAGAAACCTTGAGAGTCACTGAGAGTGCACGTGTAGATGTAGACGTATGTGTAGATTTTGAATGTTGGCATGTGGATGCAAAAGTGAATATATATCTTGATTAACTTATAAACATACAGTGAAGAGTATCCGGACGATACCTAACGGCTCATTTTAATAATCATGGCGTATAATAATTTTGCGCGAACCTTGTAAATCTGTGACTGCTCAACGTATCCAGTAAAAACAGAAACCCGACGTTTCGTCCTTGCGAAAAAGTATGATGCCATATAATGCAGCCGACAGCTTAGTCACTCCCACACGGGCTACGGCGTTTCCATATACTTCAGGATACAGTAGTAGCAGCAGTAGTAGCAGCCCTGGACCAGTGAGGCAAAGATCTGCTGCTGTGGATGCTGGGCTCTACATTTCTAATACCAATGCCAGTGGATATTGTGGTGTCTATGGCAGTGAGAACAAATGGGTGGCGATGGTTCCCATTGGTCAGTTTGACACCAAGCTACAGGCGGCCCAGGCGTTCGCTCAACACATGAGCGGCGAGGCCACAACCACTCCTCAACGTGGCGGCAGCAGCAGCAGTAAACCACCAGAACGGATTCCTGAACCTGTTATTTTGAGGGCTGATGCGCTGAACCTATTCGACCTCGCTTCGCTGCTGCCGCCCCCCATCAGAGCTGCTCCAAGTAATGATCCCAAGCTTGTCAGAACGAATAAAGATATCAAAGGAGCCGTGAAGCAATGGTGCAACCCCGCTACGAAAGCAGCGGCGTTGATAAAGTTTGGGCATATCAGTGATTGGAATATGTCCAAGGTGACCGATTGCAGTTGGCTTTTCTATGATCAGAAGGAATTCAATGATGATATCTCGCGCTGGGACACGTCGAATGTGAAAAACATGTCTACGATGTTCTATAATGCAACCACTTTCAATCAGCCCATTGGCAATTGGAACGTGGCAAAGGTGACGAACATGTTTGACCTGTTCCATGGCGCAAAATCTTTCAATCAGCGGATTGGCAAATGGGACGTATCCAGCGTGACGACAATGCGAAAGATGTTCTTTGAAGCCACATCATTCAATCAGCCTATCGGTGGCTGGAATGTGTCGAATGTGAAGAACAATGAGTGGATGTTCGCTAGTGCTACATCATTCAATCAGGATATTAGGTAAAAAATGTACAATATATCCTGTGCACATGCAGATTTATCATATACTGTTTCCGTACTAACGCCCTCACCTCACTCCCACTCCCACTCCCAACACTCAATACATTGCACAAAGCAAATGGGTATCAAAAGCAATGCTTATCAGAACGGACGATGATTTTGAAGAAGCCGTTAAGCAGTGGTGCAACCCCAACACGAGAGAAGCGATATTGGAAGCGTGCGGGCATATCAGTGATTGGATAACGACGAAGGTGACTAATTGTGATAAGATATTCTCCGGTCAAGATGAATTCAACGATGATATCTCGCGCTGGGACATGTCGAACGTGACGTCTATGTTTGCGATGTTCCAGGGTGCAAAGAAATTCAATCAACCTATTGGTGGCTGGAAAGTGTCCAAGGTAACGACTATGGAGGGAATGTTCGATAAAGCTGCAGCATTCAACCAGCCCCTGGCGGCGTGGGATGTGTCTAATGTCAAGGACATGCAGGCTATGTTCTGTCGTGCAACGGCATTCAATCAACCTATCGGCGATTGGAATGTGTCCAAAGTAGAGTACATGGAGGCAATGTTCAACCTCGCTCCTGCATTTAACCATCCTATTGGAAATTGGGATGTGTCAAATGTGATAACCATGAGAAGCATGTTTCAAGGAGCAAAAGCATTCAATCAACCTATTGGCAACTGGAATGTGTCAGCGGCAACAAATATGTATTGCATATTCGAGCAGACTCCAGCATTCAATCAGGATACTAGCAAATGGCCAAGCTCTGCTCGTGCTTCTCCTCCTCCTGCTCCAGACCTCGTGAAACGCAATAGAAGGCAGGGGGGCACCCACAATAGCGAGAATGCTCAAACGAAGAAGCAGAGAGTGGATCCCTCTGCTGAAACCCCGATCGAATTAGAAATTAAAAGAGAAAAATTATGAACATGCACATAAGATCGTATACGTAACAAGTGATATTTACATAATTCTTACACATGAATACAACTAAAAGAGGACGGCTGGATTTAATTTTTGCAAGGAATTGAGCAGAGTGTTGGCATGATTTGATATCTCCTTGCCCTTCTTTTTATTTGCTCTGCTTGACGGTGCGGAGCTAGGCCTGTTCTTCGTGCTGGATGGAGCTTTTCCATGAATGGAAATTCGTTCTCCCTCGTCGCGGGCAGCCAGGAGCTTGGAGCGGACAGTAGAAGCAGTGTTTACAGATATCTGCCCACCTCCTTTGTCCAATGCATTAGGAATAGTAGTCTCTCTCTTTTCGTTACTACCTCCTTTCCCGGTACGCTTCATCATTTCTAACAAAGTTTCCGGTTGACTCATTTCCTTAAACATGGATTTGTTATTATAAATCCTCTTGGTACCATTTAAGATCTTTTCTTTCACTGACTTTTGCTTGACAACCCCATCTTCTTTCCTAGAAATTTTTCGGGAATCGTCCTGGGTATCACGTCCAGTCGTCAATCTATCACGAATTTCGCTGTCAACCATGTTTCCAACGCCTTGCGTCTCTCCACGCAGCTGCCCGTCTACCAGTGACCCTAGCTCCCCTCCGGCTGAATAGGCACGGTTCTCGATCAAATCAATTAATCCAGAGTGGTTGTCCTTACCTTCGTCATGACTGTTATTTCTTGACCGTAAACCAATCAGCAGAGGGTTCTCTCCTTCCTCCATCTCTAGAGCGGACATCGAACCATCGTCTTTCCAGCCGGTCATACTGCGCGCTCCCAAAGACACTTTCCCACGCTGTCCAGTGGGGCCTGCGCTCTGTGGCCTCGGAGGCATCGTCCCAGCTTTGACTTTTTTATTTAAGTCATCTAATGCAGAATCTTGGCGAGCATTCTTCTTTAACTCTACTCCTACAGAAGCAGCCATGCCACCAGGTGACCAAGACACGCGCGCTGCATTCATCTTGGCAGCCATGACGCTATTGTCGCGTGAGTGCGAATTTAAATAGGGCGATTCGGCTAGCTGAATGCTGGTCATTGTGCCGCCTTTTAATGGAGTGTTCTGACCATTTGTACCGCCTGTGTAAGGACGATGTGGGCCGCGCGGAGAGTCGGAATAACCGTATTGCACAGGTGCGGGCGACCCCGGAGGCAGGCGTACTTTCGGGGCAGGGGACCCTGCGGCCTTGGTCTCAGCCACGAGCTGCGCTGCGCGCTCAGCTTGCGATGCTTGAAACATGGAGTAGTCAACTTGCTCAAACATGGGTTCAATTGTTTCCGTATTGGCCTCGTTGTACCGTACATCTACTCTCAGAGGGAACTTGGCGTTGTCCAGCAGACGATCCATTTCTGCACGCGTTTCCTCTGTCGCGGTGTGCTTCTTTCCATTCGCTCCTTGGATTTCACGATGACCTTCGATCATGAATCCATTCTGTCTCTGCGTGACATACATGATGGTCACGTTCTTCCTCACTGCATCGAACAGAACTTTTGCTCCGGCATCGCTGATTTTATTCTCTCGCAAATCCAGCATTCGCAGCTGGGGGCTCTTCTCCAGCAGGCGCCCCAACGTTTGACATGAAATATCAGTCAAACAATTTCCTTTCAGATTGATCATGACAACACGTGACAAATAATCCTTGGAGATGGCACGAATTGCTTTGCTCAACACTCGAGAATTCATCATTGTGAGCCCACTGCCTGTGCTGTGGGCTCCCTCGTTGGGACCTTTTTCTTCGACGTTATGAATCTGTGAGACGGCATCTACTTCTTTCGCCTCTTCTAAGTTGCCAGCGAGCAGCGTTACTAGACTATACAACGTCTCGTCATCCATTTCGGAGTCTGGTAATCGAATTTCTAGTGCTCCAACACCACCGGTAGTAGTGCCGGAGGAAGCTGAGGACAAGGACAGCTCTCGGCACACCTGGTCCGTCTCGTGCAACATGGACACGATGCCCTTATTGGCATCTAAAAATGCAATACCTGATAACTCCATCTCTTCTTTGAGGTCAGTGGACTTGGTGTACAAGTCCTGCATTAAGATGCGCATGTCACTTAACCGCATTTGCTCACGTACGAACTTCAAGGCATTCTTCTGCTTAGCCGTGCGCTCCTGAGAGTACTTTAATCGCAGCATTTGCATGCGCTGATCATAGGTAGCAATTTTGGAAGTGACTTGTGCTAGATCTATGCGAGCGCTGCCTAGTTGATCCAACATGTCCTGTACGTGCGAGTACATGAAATTCAGCAATGCACATATTTTCTCGGCGTAGAGGCCAGCTACCCTTTCTGCTGGCCGCGACTGACAGAAGTTCAAAAACGCATTCACTTGGGTGCCAACAAGTAGTTCGTTGGCTGATGCATCCTCTTCTTCTTTGCCTCTGACTGCAGCACGACTAATAGCGATCTCGACATGGCCCTTGTCTTTTTCTGTGGTTTTGACCTTGAACTTTGGTTTCTGTCCAGCAGCTCCGCCTTTCTTTATTTTGAAGCCAGTATGTGAATCGCTCTTGCGGTTGGTCGTAGGCTGCTGCCTGGCACCTGATGAGAAGGCACAAATGGTATCAAATAAAGACCTTTCAATAAAGGACTCGACTGATACTGGGAACGCGTGGGCAGGCGGCTCGTCGAAAGGCTCCCCCAGGTCTTCCACGCTTCCCCCCTTGCCGGTGAGGAAGTCGACTGCCCCTTTATACGCGTACGGATGGTCCTCATCTGGGCCACCCTTGGTCTCTCCATAAGCTTTCCGGTAGCTTTCATCTTCATAATTTGCATCATCGGCTAGTTTCGGTATTTGTCTGTTAATAAATTGCCCTTGCGCATTCGCTAGTCGCGTCCTCAGCGCGGTATTTGTATTATGCAATGCCTCAATTTCCGACTTAAAGATGACTTTCTGCTCTTGCCACTGAGAAGCCAGTTGCGAAGTCTGCTCTTGTTGCTCCAGCAAAAAAGCAATTCGATTACGAAGTGCATTCAGCGACTCCTCTGCCATCTTCATCCCGCGTTGTGCTTTGAGTTTTTCCTCGTATTCCTCCTGCTTGGCCTTGGTAGTGCCGTGTAGCATCTCGCGAACCTTCTTAGCTTCCTCGTCATGGCCCAAGGGATCGTTTTGCAAATCCACTAGCTCGCTCGCCAGGGCTGATTTTTCTTGCCTCAGCTTGATGACTTCCCTCTTCAGGATCTTCTCGCGATCGCCAGTCGCGCCGACTCGTTTCCGCGTGTTCATGAGTTCCAGATTCAACTCTTCTGATTTGGTCTTATGGTCTGCGGCAGCTTGGTTAGCGATCACTAGGTCTTCTTCTGCTTTCTTAGTCAAATCCATCTGCAGCATGATGGACTTCTGTAGTTCCGTGACCTTGTCTGCCGTGGCCTTGAACTCCACTTCCATCTTCTTATACTTGTTCATCTCCTTTTTCGAGATGACAAATGTGTTGCCGTTCATCTCCTCCAGCTGCTGGCGGAGCACACCATTCGTCTCTGCGCGCACTTGAAGAACTGACTTGAGCTTCGCTACGTCGCTTTTGGCCTCTGCCAAATCACGTCCCGCCTGGTCGATCTCACGTTGCTTGCTCTCAACAGTATCCCGCAGATTCAATGCGTCCTGTTCGGCATGTGCAATGGTGTTCTTAAGCTTCTCTGCCTCGCTTTCCTGCTTATTAAAGAGCAACTGTAGTGTCTTAACACGGGCATATGCTTGGTCTAGCTCGGCGCGATGCTCGTTCTTCGTGTCTTTGATGTCTTGCAGCTCACTGTTGGCCGTGTTGTAGAGGGTGTCCGTGTCCTTCCACTTCTCCTGCCACATCTCCAGCTCACCTTCGTTCTTCTTGATCTTGTGAATGGCGGCGCTCAATGCTGCTTCTAGCTCGCGTATTCTGCTTTCACTGAGCACATTCTCGGCATCATTTCGCGCATTGGCTGACAGGAGACGGCTATTCATCAGCGCTTGTTGTAATGACTCGTTACGTTCACGCAAGTTCTGAATCTCTGCTTGGGCTAATTTAGACTCCTTCTGGAGACGAAATGCCTCAATGCTGGCTTGATGAAGTTCCTTGTCTTTCCTTAGAATTTCTATCTCGCGCACGTCTAACTTCCGATAGGCTTCATCACGCTCGAAGGTGACGTTTGGTTCACTTACTTGAGCAATGACGCTCTGGCGTAATGAAACACCATCCACAGCATATGTGGGTGCAGAAATTGCATCAGACATTTCCTCACGTACACTGTATAATTAGAATGACAGCAAAAAACGGAGTGCAATCGAGTCAAAACGCTACCTCTATAATGCTCTACAAATAAGATACAGATGGCTTCAATATGACTACTCCTCGATTATTAACTAATATCGTTAGAGAAATTAAAGCAAAAATGTTGCAAATACAATCTATTAGTGCTCGAAAAGTGCAATTTTTTGTCATTTTCACAACAACGTGTGGACGCCTTTGGTGGGAGCTAACCAGTTGCAATCTGGCAAAAGCCTCCTCTGAGCTCTGTTTACGCACTATTGTGTTAAACAAGAACAGATTTGGTCGTAGATTGGGGTTAATCGCATATAAGCGAATAATTCAACTATGGCTGCTTCTACAGGAACAGTTTCTTGGAACGAGACCAAGGGAGAGGATGACCTGATGGAGGCATCTACACTACCTGGTCTTGGTGACAATGGAGATATCATTTCCCAAAGCGAACGCCGCAAGCGCTTCGGAATTGATTGCTTAGGTCCAGCAGGAGATGGAATTCTTTTCAAGGCCGGTACATGGAAGCCAGGTGGAGAATATGTGCAGAAGCTCATTGTGCGCAATATCTCCACTCATGTCCAGAAGCTCAAATATAAGTTACCAAGCACGAGATTCTTTTCTTTGGCGTACCCAGAGATCTTGGTCTTATCGCCTGGCATGTCTGCGGAACTAGACGTCATCTTCAGGCCCATCGAGAACGACCCCTACGAAGACACCATCTTCATCCGTGTGCTAGGTGGCACGGGGGGGTTCCATGTGAGCGTCAGAGCAACCATTGATAAGCTTATAGTCACTACGCCACATGGCTTGGACCTGGGGTATTGTCCAACTTGTCAAACCACCAGCAAGGCCTTCAAGCTGAGCAACCCGGGTGAAATCGACGCCCCCTTTAGCTGGGCGCAACCCAAGGGATTCAAGCTAGAGCCTGCCAGCGGCATCATTCCTGCAGGAACTACGCTAGATATTCTAGTCAGTATTATTCCGACGGATGCATCAGTTATTGTTGCCCAGGCCGTCTGCACCATCGGCGGGCCGGGGGTGCACGCCATCATCGACGAGCCCATCTTGACCACCCGCCTGTCCGCCATCGGCAAATACGCTTATATTTCTCTTTCGGAGAGCGAATTAAACTTCGGGGAAGTGTTGACTGGTACTGCTCCGGAATCCATAAAGAAGGAGATGGTGCTGAAAAACACCTCGGCGGTGCCTGCGGAGTACTCCATGGTGCGTCACGAGACGGATCAAGACTCAGTCTTCGAGTTATTCCCAAGCTCTGGGGTGATTCCTCCCCAATCTGATGTTACAGTTACTGTTAAATATCATGCGCTGGGCACCGGCTGCTACAATCTAGACCGCTTCACTTTCCTCACCCCCGGCGACTGTCGCACATCCGTGACGCTTTCCGGGACCACGATGCCGTGCAAAATCGCTCTAGCCAAGGAACCCGCAATCACGCAGTCAACTGCCGGGCCAGATGGAAGCATCACTTTCCCTGAGGCTGCTCCTGGGAATTCATTGAATTTCCGGGATGTGGAAGTCGGCAAAGGCGAGACGCGTATCATGCAACTCAGAAACACAAGTCAGAGAGACGTGCATTTCTCCATTTTGACGGGTGCGGATAGCATGTTTAGATGTAGCCCTATGCGTGGAGTCATAAAAGCAGAAGGTCCTCCATTCAGTGTAGTGGTCAGCTTCCATCCTCCGGGCCCAATCAACTACTACAAGCGTGTGTGGGTGCTCATTTCCGACTCCCTGCCGTTGTTTTATGATTGCATGGGGTCTGGCTACATCCGTGCCAAGGGGGACATCAAAGAGCAGCGCCCAGCTCCTCTTAGACACGCGCATGTCCAAGCTTATCGCAATCGTGCAGTGCACGGCATGGGTGGGTTGAGTCCAGATGAGCTTGATGAGGCTTACACATCCGGCTCAGCGGACCCCTCCTTTTTCGGGCAAATCGGCACAACCGGCACTCGCGCCATGTCATTGACGACGCTGGCCAACCCACTGACTCGCTCCGGCGAGACCAATCGTGTAGATATTGCTGTTGCGCATGAGTTCTTTATTGAAGATACTGATTTGACCTGCAAAGAAATTTCTTCTTCACAGACAGATTTCGACTTTGGGTTCATTCAGCAGCACTCCAGCAGTGAGAGCAAAACGGTAAGCATCACAAATAACACCAACGGGAAAGTAACACTGGTTTGGCAAATCCCTAGAACTGTAAATGATGTAGGTGATTTTGAGATTCCGGCTTTCGAGGTATCGCCAAACACAGCAGATATTAATGCCGGGCAATCAGCGACGTTCAAAATTATCTTCAGACCTTTTCAGACGGATCGTAATTTCGTGTGCGAATTGGAAGCATTTGTATTCTTCAAGAATCAACGTACCTTCCGCTTGGTTAATGATACTACCATGACACCACCATGGTGTTTGACGTTCAACGCTTCTGGTCACTCCTTTTCCTCTGGTCAGTTGCTCGCCACTGCCCGACTCTTGGGAGGAAATGTCCGCGGCGGAAAACTGGTGTTTCCGGGTTGCTTCGAAGGGGAAACTTTGTATCAGAGTATCACACTGCACAACACCTCCAATTTACCGTCTACTTTCAGGTTTGAGACTGGATTTGGTGATGGAGACATTGCTCCGGGAGGTGCTTCGATAGATACGGACGCGTTCCACGTGCGTCCAACGCGCGGCGAGGTGGCAGCAGAGTCTTTCGCAGTCATTTATGTCAGGTTTACGCCTTCCAAGTCACGCAAATACGTGCAATTGTTACGTTGTTTTGTCAATGGTGACCCAAGCACCAAGTTGCTTTTGGAAGGAACTTCCTCCGTGCCCTTCTTGTGCTGTCCAGACGTCAAGTCAGAGGACCGTACTCGCAGAGAGAACCCAGCGCATGTCTACGGCGCTGATAATGCAGAGCGCGTTCGCCCATATCTTAACATTCCAGGCATCACGGTAGCGCCTCATATTGTCCCACACGGTCCTCTCGGCTCTTTCTACATGAAGCCTACATGCGTTGGATTATCCACTTCCCGGAAGTTTACCTTGAAGAACCAGTCGCGGTTGCCTTTGAGATATAGAATCACGCTTCCTCCGGAAGCTGAAGGGGTGCTCAGCATCACGCCCAGCAAGGGACTCTTACGTGGAAACCAAGTCACAACTTTAACTATTGCATTCGCTCCTCAAGTATGCAACAAATACATGCTGAAGGTGAAGATTGCTACTTTTCCTATCGGTGGCAGAGCACAGCGCGTGATTGACAGCAGGCAGCCGATGGGCACCGCGCCTCCAGAAGTGCTACAGAATTTATCCTTTTTAGTTGTTGCTCCTGGCGAGATTGGGGCTATTCAATTCAACCCTCCTCGTATCTCTATCGATGTGCGCTTAGTGAACACGAGCGAGCGGCAGGATATGTACTTGGAGAACATATCTGATTCCGACGTGTCTTACAAGCTCATGTACAGGGAAGAGTATCTTCGAGACACTGGCTCCACTCCCTCTGCAAGTGCAGCGAAAGAGAGCCTTGAGATATCTGAGACTAGACCTTTACAGCTTACAAGTGCAGATAATGATGAGTCGTTGATTTGTGACGCGCCATCGGGAATCTTGCAAGCGCGTTCAAAGCTGAGGTGCCCCCTTACCTTCCAGCCCACCAAGGCTGGGGTGTTTGACTTCATTATATTCTGCCAAATCGAGGTGCTGCTGGGAGGTGCTGCAATGATGGTTCCTAATGAAGAGATTGCTCTGCTGCGTGTAAGTCAGAAGGACAGAGAATCAAATGCTGAAGGCTCCGGTATTTCTGCTCTGGCTGGCCTGCCGTTGGCGACAACTGTGACCACACGTGCTACTTTTCCTAAGATCAGCATTGCTGATGTGCGTGTAGAGCATGTCGGATTAGTGTCCAACATTGACAATCTTTGGAGGAATTTCTCATTGCGTGCGCTGAATACGGAGTTGTCTAAGCCACTGACCGACAATGAGTGCAAGCTCAATGCTTCCTCGAGTCCCGATTTGTCACAACTCCAGCGATTTAAGTTCGAATTCACTCCTGATATAGCCGGAGCACCGCAGCAGACTGTCACGTTTCTATTTAAAAATAATGGTCATCTGACAACCAATTTCCACCTGCATTTGCCCAACGAAAAAGAATTGGAGTTGGAGCAGTGGTGCGACGAGGATGAGCCTTCCGAGGAGCTCAACAAGATCATCTGCATGATCGAAGAGCTGAAGTTGTTCACCATTGAGCCTGCGCATGGTATTTTAGAGCCTGGGCAATCGGTCAATGTAAGCATCACTTACTCACATAAACACTTGAAATTCGGTGGCATTCACAACTTGCCGGTGCATGTGAAACTCGATAAGGGAAAACAATTCTTTTTGGAGCTCGTCGGACGCACCCTACCGCCAGTCAACATGATGAAGTCGTTGCAACCGGCGCCTTCTGGCAGCCGCATGAACACTGCAAGTGTCCGTGGAGAGAAGAAGCCGTTGCCGTTGACAAATATTAATGCGTTGCCGCCTACAGACATCATGCTCACTGCGTGCACAGGGCAAGATGGCAGATACGAAATGGAACCCATTCCTATCGGACTTGATCCATCTGAAACTCCTCTACAGCGCATGCAGCTTATCAATGTGTCCGGTGCCAAGGCAATCTACGACATCGACATGGCAAGTCTGGATCATTTGAATGATGACAACTTCGGACAGCCCATCTTGCGGTGCGCGAATCAGTCAGGCATCATCGAGCCTCGCTCTTCCGTTTACATCGAATGGTACTTCTTTCCTTTGGAAGACAAAGTTTATGAAATTCCAATCACAATCATTTACGACAAAGTCACGGATCAGGCCGACCCCATGGACACTCTCGCTGCGCCTTCGCTGCTCGGCGCCGAAAGCCAACTTTCCGGTGGTTCAGACCAAGGTTCGCTGGCCGCCAGCCTTACTCTCCCACCACCGCCGCGTGGAAGCAAGCCCGCATCTGGTAGAGTGTCTGGCAAGAGGCAGAAGTCTAGCATATCACCCGAAATTAAGTTTGTGTTAATCGGTACAGGGTACGACCCGCGGCATAAGATTATTGTAGATAACAGGATTCAGGACAGGCCTCGACCTGACAAGAAGCCTGGATATACTATCTTTGGCGAAAAGCCGCCTACAGAGCAGTTGATTACATTCGAAAGGCAACTTGCAAGTATCAGTATTGACACATTGGACTTGCAGCTCGTGCCGCAAGGATCCAAATGCTCGCGCCTTATAGTGATTCGCAACTTGCTGAAGAAAGATGCCGTCGAGTTCAACATTAATGTGGAGAGCTGCCGCTTGTATCAGGAAGGAATTCTCACCATGTACCCCTTGTCAGGTGTATTGGAGCCCGAAGAATTTGTGCTCATTGACTTCAATTTCAGTCTTGATATACCCAGCATGGTCCTGTTGGATGATGTCACCATCAGTGTGGCTGAAATCATCACCAAGGGCGGCGGAAAACGCCGCGGAAATATTTCCTCCAAGATATTAGAGCGTGTCTTGAAGAAACCTCCTAAGGCTGAGCATGAATCAGTTGCCAATCGTATCACTTTTGCGCGAAATATGCAATTAGAGACTAATCTTAATAATATTCCAGAACATCGTACCGCATCGATGCCTTCGACTATTGCCGCCAATGGTGCTGTGAAAGCTGGTGTCGCTCACTCATTTAACCAGGAGTTAAATAAACCAGGCATTTCTGGTAAATCAAAAGGTATAGGTTTTGAGAACTCTTTTGCCGCCGGATCAACCGAGTCGTTGAATGGTGGCGGCTCTGGCGTAGGAACCAAGACAGGACGCAGCGAAACTGCATCTTCCAAAATTGGTGGTAGTGGTATGATGAGCCGCAATCGAGGTAAACAAGAAGAATCTAAGACATTACTTGGAGTTGCCAACACATTTGTCATTCGTATTCGTGGCTTCGTTTTGAACTTTGAAACTACATACCAGTTGTTCCGTCAAATGGGAGGAACGGGTGTTGTCCGGGGTCTGCAGATGCGAGATGCGGCATCGCCCGTGATGGACGACAGCGGAGAAGTTGAATTACCCAAGTCTGGGTGTATGATCGACTTCTTTGTGCCACCAAAAGCTAAGTTTATTCCTGCTATTTCCAGCGCTACATTCTTGGGCGGTACTGAGGAACCACCTGTTAAGTCTAAACTGGCAAATGCATTGAGCAAGATCACTCAATCGAAAGAATTCGAAGTGCGCGACGTTGCTCAATCAGTCATGCACGACTTGTTCCGCTCACTATTGAATGCCCCAAGCATATCTGAGTACACGGAAGAAGTTGTGTCGGACACTGTAGCACGTAGCGTCACTGTGGACAGCATCAACGGAGCCTCTGTTGTGTGCACGGCTACCTTGAAGGTCAACGGTCCAATTACAAAGAAAACGCAATTAAATGGTGGCGCCTTGATAGGTGTATACTTTGATGAATTGCGCCAACAGCTGGGTCTCAAAGGCGGTGTTGTTGTTGATGCGCCTGCAGTAGAGGAAGGTGCACAAGTTGTGGAGGAGGAGGGACCGGATGCCTTCAACATTGAGCTCACAGATATCAACCAAACAGCAACAGGGAGCTTTGCTGAAGGCGCGTCGACGTTCGGCTCTTCAATGCCTCTGTCTCCTGCATCCAAAGCTAAAAAAGCAGAGGAGGAGGCTCGAATGCGTCTGGCTATGCAACAGGAAGGCTTCCTGGATATTACAGCCGAGATTCTGCGAAACACTTTTTATAATTTGATGCAAGAAGCCGCATTTCAGGAGTTCCCAATTACTGCGGAGCCGCTGCAATTCGCTATTAAAGAGAAAGAGAAAAGGTAAAGAGACGAGTAAAGTAAGTGAAGGAGAAGGAGAGACATTAATTCATGTAAGTATGTAAAATGCGAGAAATATCTTCTAACTTAAAGCAATCGAATCTTTATCGATGTTGAGGCGCTGTACAAGAACTGCATATGTTGTAAGCACTCTATCTAAGGTGTGGACCTAATTCTAAAAACATCGGTCATTAGCCGCGAAGGCAGCGGGGTTCGTTTTCAATGTTGTTCATTTCATGCTAGATAAGCCTTATACTGGTTGCAGTACAGGGCATTTTTTGGCAGTCATTCTGATGTCATAACAATGAATGTTTGAGACCCCTCGCCGCTCTTCGCCAAAACCCCCGTGACTGACGAGTGATGTCATGCATGCGATCCCATAAAGGAGCATAATCTTTACGCAGTTGCAGTTGCCTCTTCGAGCGCGTCCCCGATGACTTCTGGAGGCTGCGCGCCGGAGAAGGCAATGGGGCGAGACCCGTCATTCCTCTCCAGGATGAAGAACGGCACGCCACTCACACGAAGCTGCGTCTTGACGCTCCGGTCGCCTGCAACAACACTTTTGGACTGAGGGGAGTTGGCTGCCAATGCTGCATCGACTTCTTCAGACCACGGGAGCTCCAGTTGGGTATAAATCTCCTTTAGAATGGAAACCTGATGCACCATTTGCGCCTTCTCGAAATACCTATTAAACAAGACATCCATCAGCTCATTGGCCTTGTCATTTCCATGCTTCTCCTTGGTATACTCCATCAGACTGTGGCAGCGTAGTGTGGGGATTACCTTGCGACTGGAGTCGAATTTGATGCCAACCTTGCTCCCAGCCACGTCCAAAGGATTGTTGGGGCCATTGAACCTCGCAGCAGCTTCGGGTCCATACTTCTTGACAATATGCTCCTTGAGATCCTCGCCTTCCTCAGGCGTACTTCCTGGGTTGAGGAAGAAGGGCAACCATTCCACCGTGAAGGGAATGTTCGTGGTCTTTGAAGCAGCTTGCAAGTTACGAACGCCAACCACACACCAAGGTCAGATTATATCTGAGATAAGCTTAATAGCCACAGGTTTGTTGATGGCCGCCATGTTTTGATCGATGAGAGATCCATGGAGATACGGAGATACTAAATTCGAACAAATGAAATTTCCCAACAAAATCGCGAACCTTGAACCCTGGATAAAAGTTATAGTACTTGTGGTAGTTGTAGAAAAAAGGTTTGCATTTTTATTGTTGCATAGTCTTGTCTCAGCTCGTGAAATACCTTGACCAGCCAATTCTCTACAGAAGGCCACATATCCACCAAACAAAGCAAGACGCGACAAACCTCAACTCGTGCAAGAAATGAATGAACCTCTCGTGGAACAACCTTGTTGCGGGGATGGCTCAGAATGGCGAGAAGAAGGAGAAGCGTCTGCCGAAGCAGTGAGTGCGGCACCTATGTCTACGTTGGAAGGACTTCAAGCACATGATGGAGGAGAAGGAGATCAGAGAGTGAAGGACTTTTACAAAGAGCAATCTGCGAAGCAAAGGAGAATGATGGCGGAAGAAAAGCGTGAAATAAGACATAGGGAGTTTTTGAGAAGACAGGGTGATTTGAAGATCCGCAAGAAGCAACAGGAGATCGAAGATGAGGAGATGCGAGCTGCCAACCCTGTGCCAGAGCGCGTCAAGTTGACCGGATATGAGTGGTTCGAGTCCATTGGATCGCCCAAGTACATTGTAGCTCCCATGGTAGATCAGTCTGAATTAGCTTATCGCATGCTTACCCGCAGACATGGAGCGACGCTGGTGTACACACAAATGTTTAACTCCAACAACTTTTGCCACGATGCCTCTTACCGACGTGCCAATTTCGACACCTGCTATGGAGACCGACCCTTGGTCGTGCAGTTTTGTGGGCATGATCCTGAAAAGCTATTACAATCTGCGCTGCATGTGCAGGATCATTGTGATGCAGTGGACATCAATTTGGGCTGCCCGCAGGCCATCGCCAAGAGAGGCCGCTACGGAGCATTCTTGATGGAAGAATTGGACCTCCTCACTGCAATGGTCAGCACTCTGGCCAAAGGTCTCAAAATTCCTGTAACTTGCAAGACACGGATATACCATGATTTTGAGCGATCTGTAAGATTGTGTGAAACGTTGGTCGCTGCAGGTGCGTCACTGCTCACGATACACGGCAGAACGAGAGAAGAAAAGGGACAGGCTGTACGCCAGTGCAATTGGGAGACGTTAAGGCGCCTTAAAGAGCACTTCAGAGGCCGTGTGCCTATTATTGCTAATGGGGGTATTCATGATATGGACGACGTGGAGCAGTGCCTGGCCACCACTGGGTGTGACGGCGTCATGACCAGCGAAGGCATTCTTGAAAACCCTGCAATATTTGCGAGAAACATCAAATATGAAGATGTCAGCGCCAATGCAGAATCAAATTTTGGGGCAACTTTTGAAGAAAAAGAAGTTATGGAAGAAACCGTTAAAGCAGAAGCAGAAGCAGAAGCAGAAGTACCGCCTGTGAATAAAGTTCCGGTCAAATACATGACGCAGCTGGACATCGCGGAGGAGTATCTGGACCTGTGCAGCATATACCCAACATGGCATTTCAGGACAATGCGCTCTCATATGCAAAAATTCTTGCATAGATACCTGCAGAAACATACCAATATTCGAGATATGGTAAGCATCAGCATCTCTGTTGATGAGTTTCGTTTATGTTTAGTGAAGATCAGGGAGGCCCTTCATGAGGAGTCTCTCGTGCTCTCTGTGGCTAATGCCGAGGATGCGGATGTAAAAGCCTTGAAACTGTCTGCTGTAGAGCAGACTTATGCAAATAACAGCTGGTATATGCGCCATCGCACAGGGGAAGTGCATCCTCATGCCACCGCAGATGAAGTTCGCGCGAAGCTCAATCAACGACACAACATCCTGGACACAGAAGACGAGGACTACGGCTTCTCCATATTCGATCAGTAGATTGTTGTGCATCAGATTGGGGCAAGTTGCATGTTTGATTTATAAATAAGAAGATTCAGATTTTGATACACAATTTTTACTTATTTGGAACAACACAACAAATCCTACAGAACTTACATTCTTGGTGAGCTCTCTCTATGGAAGCATCTTGGATATTTTCTTCCTCTTTCTTTCTTTATGCTCCTCGTTATCTGGACTGAACCCTGGCTGTTGCGTATTACTCGTGCCGCCAGTGCGAAACCGCCCTTCTCGCGTCTTGCCTCTTTGTCCCCACCTGGTCAACTTAGCTTTGCGCATCTCATCAGTCATGAGGACATTCATGCCCATGCCAGCGGCAACGCCATAGTTGATAATACAAGTCATTTCATCTAAAGATTTGTAAGGATTTCCTGGTACCCACGCTTTTGTCAACGATTTGAGCTGCCGAGGCGGAGCACGTGTGGCTGCATCTGCCAGGCGCTTGATTTCATTCGGATTCTCAAATGAGAGCATGCTATTGTCTTCTTTTCCAAATTCGTTTTTCATGCTGCTACCCATGCGCGGCATGTCTTTAGTACTAGTGTGTCTAGACAAGCTCGGACTCCCTGGCAACGAGTCTGAGGGGACCTGTCTCGCATCGGATGGGGGTACGTCAGTGGGGTTTGGCTTGAAGCCCATTTCCACATCCATGTCAGAGAACTGATTCACTTGAATGCCAACTCCGCCTACAGGGTCTAAGTACGATGTCATGTAGTTGAGATCGCCAATGCTCTGTGACGTGCTGGGCTTTGGGCTGCGAGATAGAGATAGAGACTCTTGTGATTGAGATTGAAGCATCTTCTGATGCTCTCTTAAGCGCTTTTCTTTGGCCCAACGAATCTGAGTGGCAATTTTGTCGATGGATATTTGCCCATGACCCAGCTGATCCAAATGCTCTTTACTAATAACAATCTCCGGTTGCATGCGCGGAATAGTGCCTAGCGCCATTTTCTCATGATCAATAGCTTCAATTAACTTGAACATGTTATTGACACTGTCCCCCGTCATGGGCCCCTCGGGCGGCGGCTCATCAGGCATCCTCGCCTCATTAGCAACATAAGGGATTCCTTGTTGGTCCAAGTCAATTTTCTTGCTCATATTTTGGACGAAATTCATGTTATCAATGGTGGACATACTGCGATGCAATTCCACTTCCGCAGCTGAAGATGGCATGATAGCAGCAGAAGCCTGTTCTCCAGGCAATTTTTCGGGGCTATTTAGACGAGTTAGCTTCACATCAGGAAGCTCGCCATCTTTAGTACCACCATAAAATGCATCTCTACCTTCTACCACTGACACGACAAACCCGCCAGCCATCTTTCTCTTGACAGGTGTATTTGCGTTCCAACCTTTGATGCCGCTGGCGCTAGGATTATTCCCTCTGCTGCCGGGGTTGGAATGCCATGCATTCACATTGATAATTCCGCCGGTAGTCTGGTCGATTTCCAGCTTATCCAGTGGATTAACTGGCTCAAAGTCATCCGAATTCCACTTCGCCGAATGCAGCTGTACCGCAGGGTCGTTACTCATCACGGGGGCCAGGATCTCCGCCTTGTCTGGCAAGACAATCCGTGTCCGCATGTTGTTCGGGGAGCCGGGAGTCGACCCACGCACAGCATGTAAAGAGCCAAGGCGCTGGACAGATAAGTCATTGTTATGTGGCAGCAATTTATCTGCGAGATCAACTCCTTTGGGGGCAAATACATTGGAGCTGGCATAGTACTTTCCACCCGCGGAGTTGGGTTTCACGAGCCTGTTTTGGTTATCCATGATGAACGATAAACCTCCAATTGATGAGTTATCGGTAGTCTCTTGTATCGAGTCATTGATTGAACCAGTTGTCTTGATAGGCGGATCCACTGGTCGAGAGAATAGCACCTTGTCGCCATTTTCGTCCTGCTTCGCATCAGGCCCGTCTAAGCCGTCGGATGGCAACCCAGTGAGATATACATTTTCCCCTTCGAATCCATCCCCCACTGGTGATGCGCGTTGCGACTGTTGAAGGCTTTTCGGAGAAGGGAAGTCCACGGGGCCATTGCCGTTTCCATGAACCCTGTCCATGCTGAGATACTCTCGCTCGTCCGCACCTTGCATGTTGAGCTCCTCGTCTTCAGGGTCGACCTCCAGTTCACCCAAGGTCTGGCCTACTAGACCCACAATGGCCTTCATGCTCATGGAATATCCTTTGTACTGTTGTAAAATGTCCCAAGCAATCTTTTCGTTGACGTATCGCATGATGGTGCCAATCAGCGGGTCTTTGGTTTGCACCAAGTGCTCACGCAGCTTGTTCCGGAACTCGTCTATGTACTTCTTGCGCTCTTGCTGCGTGACAATCTTTTCTGATTGCTGTTTTTTATTTAGTTTGGCAAGATCAATCATATTTTGATTCTCTTTCCTGCCGCGCGCAATGTGCAGCTTTCTGCTATGTTCCCACATCTTTTTCTTGTCCGCGACAAACTTGGAGGCTAATATGCGGTCTAGCTCCTGCTTCGTATTGCTCACGGTATTGTGCTTTACTTCCTCTTCCACATATTTCCCTGCAAATGTGTACATGTGACCTTCTTTTCCAGCTCCAGGAGTCTTGACGCGTGCCACATTCTTCTCCATCTCATAAAGCATGACCATGCGAGGCTCCACCAAGACGATCGGCGCCTGCGTACCAGTGGCGGACAAAAAAGCTTCTGGCTTCATACGTGCACGATGCAACCGACCAGTACCACGAATAAGGTCTTTTTCAAACTGGTGCTTTACTAGATGACCCTGTTCGTACTCCGGGCCCCCTGGGCTGCCGAGAGTGCTGCTGCCACCTCCTGTGCTGTTCCCGCCAGCTGTTCCCTGGTATTCTCCAGCAAGGATACTATGTGCAATCTTTTCGCGTTGTGCCAAGTTGGTACGACCATCTTTGAAGATTGCTTCTATTTCTTCTTTCTCCTTGCCCATCTTTTCCTGTATGTTTTCTGCGCTCTGGTTGTGTGTGTGGAAGGCGGACTTGACCACAGATTTCTCCGTTGGGATTCCTCCACATGATTTAGATTGTTTCTTGCTCGTCCATTTGCGTAGATCTATGGGTAGTGCGCCATCTAGCTTATAGGCAGTGGCCAAAGCCACCTCTTTATCGACTGGTTTGACCCTACCCATCGAGACAGCGGCTCCCTGCATCATAGGCATCTTCAACAACTCAGTTTTGAATATCAAGTTAAGATATTAAGAGCGGAAGCAAGTTTTGGTTATGATGAGGTGGTTTATCTAGCTCCAGATACTATGGTAGTCGAGTTCTCGGCCTTGATCCTGTGCAGTTTTGTGGGAACCCCCGGAGCCCCACAATCGTGTGAATTTTCGGAGGCATTGACGGAGTCGGTCACTTGCCCTGTTTTGACGAGTTTTGCAGTGTCTTCCAGATAAATTCACTATAAACGGTAAAAAGGTAAACCGTGTTTCAAATAAACTGAAACTTTCAAGTGTGTTTGATTCATTTGAGTACTTATTTGACGTTCAACAACAGCACAAACTGCGCAACACACAGTAATGTCTGGCCCACCACCACCACCGCGCAGACGCAATTTGAATTATGAAGTGGCTGCTACTGGTGCAGGCTCTGCAATGAATGCAGTCAAGCTGAAGCAACAGCAATCGCAAACTCAAAATAATACCAATCGTGCACCAGCAAACAAGGCGCGGCCGATCTCTATGGCACCACCTCGTTACCAGCAAATAGTTACCTCAGAAAGCGGTCAAGTGGGATTCAATAGAAATAGTGATTATAGTAACAACAACTACAACAACAATGACAATAATAACAAGAACGCCAGTACAAAGAACGGATACCGAGATGGGCCTTACCCTCTGGAGACGCACGGAGAAGGGGACGACCAAGTGGATGAGTTAGTCTTGAAATCTCAATCCAAGTACTTATATAGCAATGAGCCAGACTCGGTAGACTACGAGCTGCTGCTAGACGAGCGCCCGGAGACATCTGTGGGGAAGGGTGTGGACATCCGAGGCGAGCTCGAGTTCGACCGACTGCTGCGTATTGATGGCACATTCGAAGGCGCGTTGAAATCCCCAGGCAGTATTGTTGTAGGTCGAGAAGGGTGTTTAATAGGTAATGTCAATGGCATGGATACCCTGATCATTGACGGCGGCAGAGTTGTTGGCGACGTGACGGTAGAACGACTTGTCATTCGAGGCACTGGCTGCCTTACCGGAAAGCTGGTTGCCAAGTCGATCAAAATAGGTCCACATTGCACTATCATCGGCAGTGCTAACGTGCATGCCTTAGCCCCTGAAATCATTGATATTGACGGCGATATTGTCGTGAACGATCCTGACGGTGGCCGCGACCCCTACGCCATTGACGACGACGACGAGTTATACTTTGACGAGGAGGACCTCGAGTTTGAAGGTGAAGATCCTGATGCGGAGTGGAATGAGGAAGGCCCTGTTGGAGAAACAAATGAAGAGAAAGAATCTCGCAGAAGCGAACATCATAAAAAACACAAACGCAGGAAGCACCGGAAGAAACATCGCCACCACAGAAACACGGAAGACGGGGACTCGGACGACGAGGACGACAAAGAAGGAGGAGAAGAACAGACGGAAGCAGAAGTAGAAGCTGCAACTGCGGCAGAAGAAGGAGGCGATGGAGAAGCAGCAGATGTTGATGTTGATGTTGATGCACCGGCCGACTCGGATGTGCCTGGTGACGGTGATGGTGACGCTCCTGCCGGTGCTGATGCCTCATCTGATGCAGATGCACCGGCAGACATGGATGCGCCTGCTGATGCCTTCGCTGATGCTGGTGCACCGGCAGATGCGCCAGCAGATGCAGAACCTGCG
>JACKZZ010011878.1_pt1 | contig 28355 bp, 15 predicted proteins | sample 8027871 | NCBI WGS metagenome assembly JACKZZ01 (sample SAMN15724774, study PRJNA655200) | protist metagenome | isolation source: fluorescence activated cell sorting (FACS) single amplified genomes of... | place: USA: West Boothbay Harbor, Gulf of Maine | collected 2000-07-19
ATACCACGATGTCGTACTAAATCCAATGTAGTGATTTTTATTTCTTTGTTTAAAAATGATCGTACTTCATCAATATACACTTTACCATCAATATCACGATCAATTTGTTTAAAAAAACTTTTATAAACGGTGCTTGATACAAGCTCATTATTTATTCCAGACATTGGATTACTTGGATCATAATAATTTTTCGCTTTATTTACTTGTTTCTTCGTATGATCAACATTATGTATAGATATACCAGAACTATAATGTTGCCTAACAATATCTGCAGCCATGCTTTCCACATTCCTTTCCGAAACACCTTGTGCACGCAATTGGTGTACTATCTTTTCATGACTGATATCACCTCCTGGTGTTGGGAAATCTTCCATATCATGTGGATGTGTAACATCAGGATGGTTATGTGTAGGTGTTTTTAAATGAGATGGTACTGGATCAATCATTGTATCTTTAAATTCACTATGATGTGGATGTGTAAAATCACGCGTTGCTTTAGTAAAAAACTTACATGCTGATAATAATATCGATCCAATGATAATAAGATTACAAATAATATTGTATCGTGTCATATTTTTTGAATATGAGATATAATATGTGAATATGATCTTTTTTTTTGTATTATTATTATTATTATTATTATAAATAAATGATACGAATTTATATTTATATGTCTGTACACAAATATTTGAATAATGAAACAAGGAGCTTAAAATAATATAATTATCTAAACTACTACTACCAATAAAATAAACTATTCCACACGTTCAATTCCTTGTGTTTTATATAAACAGTATAATATGGATATCAACATCTATCATCTACATTATCATGATATATAATAATAATAACATGACATATGTATATATTTGTTTCTTCATTTTGTGATTCATTTTGTTTCTATATATTGTTTCTCTCTCTCTCTATCTGTGCATATATATATATATATCTTCTTTGTCGTTCAATATTGATTGTGTCGTCTGTTCAAAGTTTTGATAAATCGATCATATTTGTAATATAAATGTGTTCACGTTCTAGTTCTTCCCACGTTTTTATTGTTGTTTTTTTTGTGTTTTGATGTTTCCTCATTTATTAAATTATTAATTTATACTTAAATGTGATATTAGAATACTGGAATACATATTAATATAGGAATATCCCGTACATGTCTATATATATACCTTAAACAAATAATTTATTCGAACTTGAAAGCTGGAAGAAAGGGAAATTATTAATAAAAAGTAGTGTGATGTAAATATAATGTTGTGTGTATTAAATGAGAGTGTAAAAATGTCTCTGTATTTCATTTTACGTGTAGTAATGTGTCGCCATCAGTGAGTGTATAATAATAGAGATATGATATAGTATCATGTTAATTGTAATCTCTCTCTCTCTCTCGCTATCTTCTTGTATATCAATATCTCAACACACAGATCACATGTAAAAATTAATGTATAAGACGTATTTTTATAATATGTCCATTTTTGTTCATCCAAATTTGCAAACACAAAAAGAGAGGGTGTTTTGTTGATTCCTCACATTTTAAACTTTCCCATTGCTATTTTTTCTAGATTTTTTGGAACTTCTATATTGATTTCAGCACCAGACATTGGCTTACCACGTTCAATGATAATTTTACCAGGACCATAATGCAATGCTAAATATAATTCTTCTTGGGAAATTGTACCATTTTTATGTACTTTACTAAGTTTTAAATGTTTATGAAAATTAGCATTTTTTTTCAACATATTACAATAAATATGTATACGTGCTACCATACCATTTATTAACCCGGCAAGGCCACCATCTGGATCAATATATTTCATATCATCGATTTTGTTTGTAAGATGCATCCATTTACCAAATCGAACACCAGCTTTCTTCTTCATTTTATACTTTTTGAAAACTTTCAAGCATATTTTTTTACTAATTAACATAGTATTTGTATGTCGGCAAATTTCTTTGGTTTCTTCAAGATATTTTGGTAACCATGTACGGGGAACTTTTAGAACAAGATTTAATCTTGCTTCAATTACTGAAAATAATGCTTCAAGTGCACCTTCTGTTTCACCAAATAACTGTGTGCAACGATATGCATTTGAATTTGTCGTCATAGTAGATCCAGGTACCATAAAACCGACTAGTAAATTAGATAATATGCATTGTGTAAAAGACACTGGAATATATGTTTGAAATTTGGAACAAATTTTAACTTCCCGTTTCATTAATTCTTTTAATTTTAATAATAAGCCTTCTTCAACACCAGCATCCCAAGCTACATCTGGAATAAAATATTTCATTGCTTGAATTCTTGAACCTAATTCTTTAAACATTGCCTCATACGCAATAAGATTTGTAACATCTGCATATGCAGTCTCTTTCATAATTAAATCTAATTGTTCTTTTGCCTTGCCTTTACCATCAGTGGTAACATCCGTAGTTTTCCTTGTTTTAATACGTGCAGCATCTTTCATGCCTTTTTTCACTGTCTTTTCGTTTTCTTTTTGAATTTTTTTCTTTTTTTTTTGAGCTTTGTATATCTTATTGCATTGTATTTTATGTGTCGACCAATCCATTTTTTGGCACTCACGGCTACAATATCTCACAGTGGCACAACGAGCACAACGTAATTTGCAATATAATTTATCGCATTTGTTACATAGACGTAATGTTAACCGCAATTGTTTCAATGTTCGAAAACATGCCTTTTGTTCTCTCCAGTGGTTTTCCAATCTTTGAAAAGAAATATCATCAACTGTAGATAAATTATGTGTAAAAAAAGACATTGCATTTTCCGCTGCTAGTTTTGTGTCATAGGTACCTAAATAAACACTTCTAGTTTCCGTTGTTGTAGCATCTACATAAAACAATGAAACATTATATTTTCTAATATCAGGGCCACTTTCAATTTCTGTTATACCTTGCTTGCTTGAACCTGCCCATAATTCTCTATTTCGTTTTTCTTCTTCTCCATCTTCATGATTTATTTTTTGAGTAATTGAAAATAATTTTGTATTTGACGTTGCATTAAAATATTTCAACTGACTGCCGTATCTTTCTGTTTGATCTAAACCACCTGTTTCTTCATCAATCTTCACTCCTTTTTGGTTTGTACTAAATTGCATCCTATGATAAAATCCAATCAAATATTGCCTCACGTTTACATTTATTATTTGGGGTACATGAATGTTTGTATTTTGGATTACCACACACAAGGTATAATTTTATATATATATATATTATTTTCAAATTTAAATTCTTTATTATTATTATTGTCCTGTTATGGGACCCGATGACCAAAAATACAGTATTTTTGTAATTATACTACCAAGTATGCATGCCTATCAACAAATTTTTAAAATAATAAATCGTCGTCGTGTCGTCGTCGTCGAATATATTTATTAGAGATGAATGAATGAATGAAGAATATATCTGTATAGGGATATATGAGATTGATCTTTTGATGCATGTTGTATAGAAGTTGAAAAGACCACAAAGAATCAGAGAAAAATCAACGTTTGGGTGTTACATAAATTAAAGATCATTAGTATATAACATAATATACTTTGATTGTAGATATAATATTATATATTGTACATTCGTAGGCTTTATATATATCTTAATTATAAAAAAATATATAATAATTTATAATAAAAAAATGTTACGTCATTTAATTAGAACAACAAATAATACGTGTAAAGTAAGACGACAACAAGTATCGTTAATAGGAAATAATATTTTTATTCGTAATATTAATTATGGTGGGATACATGATTTTGTTGATACTAGGAAAAATGAAGATGGAGATCCAATAGCAGTTGGAAGATCATGGAAAGCAAGTGAATTACGATTAAAAAGTTTTGAAGATTTACATAAATTGTGGTTTCTTTTAATAAAAGAACGTAATATGTTACATACTGAAAAAAATTTAGCAAGACAAAATGGTGAAATAATGAAAGGTTTTAGTCGTTTTAAAAAAGTAAAGGTATCTATGGCACGTTTAAAAACAGTAATAAATGAAAGATCCAGAGAACATAAAAAGAAATTAGCAGAGAACGCTGAATAATACGATTATATATATGATGTTGGGATCGTATATATATATATATATAATATAATTACAAGTTACGTTTGTATCCAAAAATAAAAAAACAAATTTTAAAAGTTCAATCAATTTTAATAATACACAACAAACACAAAACACATACACCTCTCTCTAACAAAACCAAACGTTGGCATGATTTGTATAGAATTTTAAAACCATAAATTTACACATAATGCTGCTAATGAATTTTTTACACACAAGCGCATGTATACGTATATTAATACACGATGCTCTAACAAGACACACACACGCACACATTTTATTTGGGTGCCGCCTTCTTTTTCTTATTACCATTTTCATCTTCCTCATCACTATCATCACCAGCTAAGGCATTTGACACTTTATCTAATCCAGTTGCCATTGCATTTCCTATCTTATCAGTTACATGGTATTTTTCATTCACGTCTGATGCCCGTTTAGCGGTTACTACGGCTGCTTTAGCAATATTATCTGTGACTTTATATTTATCATTTAGCTCTTGTGCTTTTTTGATCGAGTTATTTGCTGCTTTGAATGCTTTACCTGTAATATTATGTTTATTGTTAAATGCAATCATTCCAGAAAATAAATTATTAGCAGTTTGTCCTACTTTACGAGCTGATTCACCAACTGAATCCGACCTCATAGTTGCTGCACCACCAGCAATAGCACCACCCACAGCTAATGTGCCGGCTAATGGAAGACCAACTGTCGATCCAACTAATAATGTTCCTGCACCAGCAATAACGGAAGCACCAGCTACTACAGATGCACCCCCGGCTTTCTTTGTTCCTTGATTTACTTTATCCATACCCTCGTTGGCCTTTTGCATCATTTGTAATTTTTTTTGTTGATCTGCAAGTGACGACATGCTTGTATATATATATATATTTACTATGTCTAAATACAAATTCTTATCTATTATTATTAAGTGTTAAAAATATTTACTAAAAGTATTTCTTTTCTATATATATATCTTGTGTTTTTAGATTATTTCTTCTATTTGCTTTTTTAGTGTTTTTACTTCAATATATTTTTAGAGATATATATATGTAGTTATAGCATGCAATAGTAAGGCAACTCTAAGGGTGTTGTTTATTATATTTAATATTATTTATAATATTAAATTAAATGATTCATACACACACTAATTTTTAGTATTGTTTTCATACTCTCTTCTCTCGATCTTTCTCTCCACATTTTAGTCACTTATGCGAATAGACAAACTTCTATTCATGGCATGATTTTACATATACATTAGCTACTTATTTGATTTCAATGTTAATGTACGATTAAAGATTAAATTATCTGCTGTACAATCATCATCACCAACGAAATAACCAAGACGATCAAATTGGAAACGATCTTGTTTTTTCGTATTTGCTAATGCAGCTTCCACATAACCAGTAACAGTTGTTAATGAATTTGGATTTAAATCATCAGTCCATTTACGTCCATTTGCCCCTGGAACAGGGACAGCAAATAATTCTTCATATAAATTAATACTAGCACTTGTTGGTTTCTCATTTAATCCACCTTTACCACATGCAACAAATGTTAATTTACCTTTACATTTATTTGTATTTGCTTTATCATATGTTGCTAAAAGTTTGGTAACATTGCCATTATCATCTTTTTCAAAACCAGTGCATGTAATATTATATGCAAATTTTAATCGTACTTCTTTACCAGGTGCTAATCCGAAAAAGTTTTTTTCATCGACTTCATGGAAATCATCACGATCAACATATAAATATTTTGAAAATAGAACTTTACGTGTACCAAATGATTTATCTTTTGGATGATTTGGCATATCAACTTCCTCCGCAACACCTTCATCGTAATTTGTAAGTTCAACTAATAATGGTTTTAATACTGCCATACGTCTATGACAAATTGTATCTAAATGCCAACGTATCCAATAATGTAAACGTGCAACTTCTACCATCGTATTGTCTTTTCTATTGACACCAATATCATCACAAAATGCATTGATACCTTCTGATGTAAAACCACGACGTCTTAAACCATTAATAGTTGGCAAACGTGGATCATCCCATCCATCAACAATTTTTGTTTCTACTAATTGTCTTAATTTACGTTTAGACAATACAGTATATTCGATATTTAAACGACTAAATTCATATTGCAATGCTTTCCATAAACCTAATGCATCAACAAGCCAATAATATGAATCACGGCGTACTTCAAATTCCAATGTACATAATGAATAATCAATATGCTCCAATGAATCGATAATACAATGTGTATAATCATATGATGGGTAAATGCACCATTTATCACCAGCATGAGGATGTGGCATGTGTTTAATTCTGTAAGCTACTGGATCCCACATACATGGATTTGGATGTTGCCAATCGATTTTCATACGTAAACTTGCTTCACCTTCTTTAAATTTACCATCTCTCATATCACGAAACAATTGCAAACTTTCCTCCACTGGTCGGTTACGAAATGGACTTTCAAATCCCGGCTTATTGTGCTGTCTCAATTCCCTACATGCTTTGATTTCATCCCCACTTTGATGACATACGTAACATTTATCTTCTAATATTAAACGTTCAGCAAATTCATATAAAGTATCAAAATGATCGGAGGAATATGTTACACACCATGGTTTCCATCCCATCCAATTGACATTTTCTTTTATATTATCAATATATTCATTCGATTCTGCAGCTGGGTTGGTATCATCAAATCTTAAATTACATTGCCCTTTCACACCACCAAGCATTTCATATGCACCTTTAAATACTAAGTTCATCGATTTGGCATGTCCAATATGTAAATAACCATTTGGTTCAGGTGGAAAACGTGTACGAACAATACCTTTCGTAATTTCAAAATGTTTTTTTTTCATTTCCTCCGTATTTCGAAATCCTTTTTCCATACGAGCAGCTTCACGAAATGTATTGGATGCATCATCATCGTAATCTTTCTTTTCTTCTTCTGCTCCTTTTCCTTTCCCACCACCATCTTTTCTTGCTTTTGCTTGTTTCTCCGCTTTTTGCTTCTTTTTCTTTCCTTTTGCCTTGTTATTTTTTTTCGCCATTTCTGCATCTCTTTCATCTCTTGGTCCTAATACTTCTTCCAATTTCTTTTTAATGGTTTTCGTGACGGTACCACCGTTTGCCCATTTTGCTCTTGGATCTGCTTTATGTACCAACGGTAAAAGTTTTGCGATGCCAAATAAATATCGTTCTTTTTGCAACGTATCTGCAACGCTTTCAAATACTTGATCAATCAATGTAATAATTTCATCATCAGTCATATTCATTCCAACACCACATGTTTCTTCTAATTTAGCCATATCTAACTCTGCTGGTGGTGTTATTTTCTTTAAAAATTTAGCTGCTGCTGATATACGTTGTTTCGTATCAAGTTTGGAATCTTTGACCATATTTGCTATTGTTGGCCTATATATTAAATGTGATTTTGGCACGGATTTTGCTACTTCATACATTAAATTTGCCAATGCATTTGGCATTTCTGAATCAATATTTGCTTCTTTTAATGTACCATATAATGCTACAGAATCTTTTTTCGATTTTGCATATTTTTTCGCATTTTTTTCTGGATATCCGACTGATTTAAAAAAAGTAGTCAATCCTTCTGCATCTGGCATTTCTGCTATGGCTGCCATGATGTATTCTTTTTTTCGTTGGTTCTCTTATTATTGTTTTGTATGTATATTGTTAAGATTGTTATCCCTTATCATATATGTTCTTCTTCTTTTACTCTTCAACTCTTCTATCGATACACAAGCATTGATATTAATATATATTTATATATAAATCAATCAATTTAATATTATAAATTCAATGGTAGGTGGTGATGAATTGATGATGGATCGCCGGTATCGTCCATATTCGAGTTGTTACAAAATATAAGTACAAACAGAAGAAAGTGATAGGAAGAAAATTCCACCGCACAAGAAATTTCTCATAATGCTGTGCAGTGCTAAAAACCCTCAAGAAGAACATGAAAATATGAAAATACATGATATTCCATGATCTCTTGGAGATGTTAATATATTGGACACATTTCATCAACATTATTGTCCAAAGTTGTATGTCTATTAACTAGAACTCCATTCAATTTAGTATTATTACTATTAACTAGAACTCCAATCGATTTATTACTTACCTTCTCCTACTGGATTACCATTTAGATCAAAAAAATTTGCATTTATTACTGCATTTACATATTCTTCACTTGCAGTATTTACCAATGCATTTGGTATACCAATAAAGTTTTTGTCTTCCTCTTCTTCAATAATATTATTATTATTATTATTATTCTCTGTAATAATTTCCCAACCACCAGAGGCATCATAAATGCGATGCAAGTTTTCAGTGGTTTTTTGACCCCCCAGTAAAGCACGCTTTTGTTTGCTTCTGTAGGGTCAACACATGTGGGAAATGCCCAGATGGTTATACTAGTCCCGGTGGGCCAAATGCAGAATGCACTTGCGGGGCGCCCTCATGCAAGGTGCCTTCAAAGGCTGGTGAAATCGACGACAAAGAAGATGACAAAGAAGATGAAAAAGATTATACCTTGCCCATTGTTCTTGCCACTCTCGCCGTTATCCTTATCTCCGTTGCTGGCATTTGGTATACTTTCTATCGAAAGAAAAAGGCAAACGTGGAGCTGGATGGAATGCAATCTTTTGAAAATGATGGTGGTGAATATATTCAAATGGCCAACTGAACTTTTTCAGATAACAATTATTTTAGTAGTAAGTGTTGATAAGAGCATCAATAAAAAAACTAAAGTAAAAAAAGAGAAAAAAACTAAAATGTTTACAAAAATAAATCAGTTTTACAAATTGGATAATCAGCGCGCCCCCTTTCGAACGTCCACTCTCGGGCCCAACTACCCCGGCAGCCGGGCCCAGTCGGCGGCCACCGGCCTTCACTCCCGCCGCCCCGTCATCAAGTCATCGTCCACGAACACGAACCTTTCGCTATGCTGTGGTGCTGATTAAAATATATAATTGTGGATTAATGTATTAAAATATTGGTATTATACCCTATACGAAATAAACTGCCCACAACCTACCCCCCTTTTTTAAAAGACAACAAAAAAACAAATAAACAACAACCCTATAAAAAACTCTATCTGAAGTAGATGAGAGTCAGTCAGTCATGCATCAATCATCATTCTTCTATTATTGTACGACACCTGGTGTATGTTGTAGAATTAGACAGCTGGCCAACCAAATGATTTAAAACTACAAGCTGCTGCAGATAAATTTTACGATCATGTCAATTCGAATTCACATAACATTGGTTTTAAAGGTTTTGGCATTATTATTTCACCATCTTTGGTAGCAAAATTTACCTACGGTGCTTTAAGTGTCATTGCAGCAGTTGTAGGGATTATGGCAAGACAACCAGCTGCTATTGGTGGTGGTAAATAATGTATCATATATAAATATATATATATATATAGTGTGTGTGTGCATGTAGTTGTAACGATGGGAGGTAAATGCAAAACAAGGAGAGAAAAAATGTTATCTTTTCCCCCAATATATATATATATATGTATATGCACTGACGTATATATTTGTTTTAAAAGGGATAGAGAGTTATAATAATTTTATACGCCTCGTATAAATTATTAATATCATACACTGTGCCAATAAATAATTAATATATATCATCATTTAAGTTCATTATAAGGGAATTCAAATTTTAAGAAAATAAATATTAATAAGAATGTGTCGAAAAAGATGTAAATTCAATCGAAATGCAAGAGAATAAAAAAATACGACTTGTAAAATAATTAACAAGAATAGTTAATAAAATAAATAACACAAAAATCACTCCATCAGCTACTCTGCCTCCACCACCACCACTATTAAAACATACCACATAATCACATACAAAACACAATTATATACCTTCAACCACCAAAACATTTTCCAAAAAACGTCAAGATAATAATTTTACCAAAAAACAAATTACAACCTCTACAAGAATTGTCGAAAGAATCGTGCATGAGTATGAGTCAGACTAGACAATAGTGTTGAAGCGAGCAATTCAACAATTCAACAGCTTATTTTCGATACCCTTATAATACAGTTTTCTTTGCAGTTTAGGCAATGTACCTTTCCGTAGTACATATTTTTTTTTTTACAGAAACTCACATCGCATTTTTCATTGCAAATCTTCAAGAAATCGTTTCGAAGTGAGCAACCCCCATTTCCTACCATTTCGTCGAGTCTTGCATATACAGGAAGGGCGGGGGGGAATTCTCTTTCCCTATCGGTACCTAAAGGTGCGTCGTACATACCCAAATAATCTTCTGATTCACCGTCATACTGGTCGTTGTTGTACATTTGGTCATATTGATGAAAGTCATTTGCAGCATCATCGCGATTCTTCCTCTCTGCAAGCATATCCATGAACGACTGGTCAAATTCTCGGTTGCATTTAGGTTTTCCATTGACGCACGTATAACCCCCGTTGTTACAATAGTGATTTTGAATTTTATGTCCACAGCATGCTTGGCGGCGGTTGTTTCTTGAGCACATGGCCTTACCTCCACAACAGATAAACATCCCCTTAGAACATGAAAGGTGACCAAGATCGATAAGGCGGCCGCCACAACATGCTTGGCGTGCCATCAAACTCCCCGGGCTTCTATTACAGTAAGGTTTACTGCCACAACAACTCCAGCTACCTTGATGACACCCAAACGGAATAGCTACTTTTTTCCCTGCACAAGTAGCACCATTTCCAATCCTTCCTTCACACTCCTTCCATGTTTGCAGTGCGACGAGGAGGATGAGTAGGAGGTTACACAAAGTAAAACGAGGAGGAGAGCGGAGGTGATATTTTTTTTGCTTACACATTGCCATGAATAAAACTAATAATTTATTTTTAAAAAAGAAAGAAAGAAATAGAAATGTATTATTATTTATACTGTATATAATATCGAGATAAGCATTGTGTTATATATATCAACATGTATATCATATATTAATATTTATATTCCATAAAAGACTACTGCAATACAACCAATTGTGGTTTTAAAGCAGTTACCCAGGTCCTTTTCGATCTGGGGAATACTTCATCCCTTTTCAATAGTGAATAGTGTTATTATTGGTTTATATTTCATTGAACATTGTCCGGAAATATAAAAACTAGATATCCCAAAAATGGGGATAATGGTAATTTAAGGCATTTAATATATCAGCATATCAGGGCATTTGATTTCGTCTTAAAATTTTTTTGTAATTCGGTGTTGGATTTCCAGGATCGTAAAAATTATTAGAATTAAATGTTGAAGAGTTAGAGTGCTTCAACATTTTTGGCTTTCCTGGTGTTAGGTAATTTATATGAGATATTGGTATTCTAATATTGTACTTTGGTTTCCTGGTGCTAGGTAATTTATATGATAAATTGGTATTCTAATATTGTACTTTAAAATTATGTTTTTTACATTTATTCAAAGTGCCCAAAAGTGCAAATTTATTATTAATATGTTTTACATCATAATTATATATATATATATATCTTATCCTCAAATTCAATTCATTTTAACACATGAAATGGAAACGTGAATTTATTATAGTGAAAATAACACCACCATCATCATCATTATTATTAATATTGTTACTATTTTGAAATATACTACGTAACTTTCCTATAGAAAGTTTTAAAAAAAAAATTTAAAATAATTATTATAATTATAATGAAGGCAATAGAATTACAACCTAAAAGAAGACATCCCACTACTTGAAAGCATAGCCTCTTATGGCTTTATAGTGGCAGCTCCTTGGGGTGTATCCAATGGAATATTACAAAGATTGGTGGATCTATTGTATGCTTCACTACAACTAGGGAATAAACAAAGACATGGAAACACAATAGCATAGACATAGCATATATGTGATTTAGTATGGGAATAGCACCTGACCAGATACACGGAAGATTATAAAATAGCGGTCACGTGCTCACCAGGCTCACATTTCCATGTTGTTTCCAGGTTTTTTTTTGTTTGCTGGTTTGCCAGTTTGCTGGTTTGATAAGAAAAAAAATATAAATAATAATAATTAGAATAATATAACATTAAGAAGAAGTAATATACATATAACAACGACACCATTTCATATTAATAAAATTAATAATAATACTTTTATCATCATGAAATTAATTGTATTATTTACAGCATTTATCCTATGCATTGCGCTTGCATCAGCAAGTACTCCAATTATTCAACAAGTCGCAGCACTCTCATCTACTTACCGAAATCATAAAAGTGGTGGCTCTAGTGACGACGATGACTGTACTAGACATGGAAATTGTTGGGACATGCGTTTACAAAATGTGAAAGGATGCACTGATGGGTGGACACTACATGGTTTATGGCCGCAATGGGGCGAATCATGCAGTAGAGAAAAGTTTGATTATAATGAAATATCTGACTTAGCTGACAAATTAAACGAATATTGGCCAAGTTGCAATGGTTCTTCGAAAGATTTCTGGTCCCATGAATGGGAAAAACATGGTACATGCTCTGGTATGAGCCAACATGATTATTTCTCCAAGGCATTGGAGTTGGTCCAGCAATACCGCAATCAATGCACAGATACGAACAGTGGTGGAGATTGTGACATTTGCTTTCCAAAAGATTTAAGCAATACTGAAAAATGTGATGATAATTAAAATAGATTTACTACTTTTTCAAAACAAAGATAGTCAAAAGAGTCAAGCGAACCTATAAAATAACTAAAAAAAGATTATTATTTATAAGATTCATAATTTTTTTTCAAGATTTAAGTATAAATTGTTTTATAGTAATATTGTAACATGAACCCTATCATACCTACCACTAAGGATTAAAAATATAAAACACACATTTTATTACACACAAAAAAAGATACACACACACGCAGACGTATAATAATTTACGCTCGTACAAAGTATGGTACGAATATATATATTTATACATATATATATATACCCCATCTTCAATCCTCCCATTTCATTGTTTGCGATGCACTCCTTGCTAATCTTCTACTTTGAATTTGTTTATCATAAACACCCGCTTCATGTCTTATTACCGTTTTGATATATTCAGCTTCTGCATGAGGAGTATCAAAAATCTTTTGCTTCCCTTTCGGCCACGAACCTTTGAAAATAGATAAATCAACTTTTGAATTTGTATAATCTGGAATTTTACTACTACTACTAAGATTTCCTTTATCTTTTGGTGATGATATTTTTTGTTCCGATTTTTCATTTTCCATTCTAGTAGATGAAGAGACACTTTTATTGCCAATGATTTTATTTTGGACAATCGATTTAAAACTACGTTTTTGTTTCTCTGATGATGATCTAGTTGGTCTTTGTATCGAATCGGGTGTATTGAAAGCATTTCCAGACGATGAGGTTAGTTTCATTCGATTCCTCTTCCTTTTTTCATTGCTGTGGTTGTAAGCACCAAATTCATCAAACAATTCATCACCGTTTGATACTTCCCATGGCATACGCCTTCCATTTTCTTCAATACTACGTCGACGATTAATTTTTTTCCTACTTGATGATGTAAAATATCGTGATTTTAAAGTTGGGGATGCATATCCATGTACTCCATCAACAAATCGCTGTGGTTCAATTTCAAGTGGGCTACTGCTCATGTTTTTCGTATTTGCACCTTCTTGTATTTCAATAGGCATATGGCTATCTCTACCAGCTGGAAATGTTTCTGGGCGGCCAAAAGCCATTTTTGGTGAATTAGGGGATTTTCTTCCAGTAGTAAATTTTAAATTCGTTGCCGCCTTTGATAGATGCACTAAATCAGGGGGAAACAATACACCTTTTGGCCACTTCCCTGAAAATGCTCGCATAGCCTCTGCCCTTGCTTTTGTCTCTTTACCATTATCTATTAAATATTTAATAGAATTTTTTAATGAATAGATATCTTTTTTAGATCTGCCATTGCGTTTCATATGATTTTCAATTTCACGATAAAATGTTCGATTTAGCTGCTCAATGTTTATTTCACCATTGCTATCAGCTTCGGGTACATTACTATCTGTTTTCTCATCATTATTATTTTGGTCAACAACAATAAATTTTGGTCGCTTGCTTTTAAAATTTTTACCATTTTTCTTTACATCATTTTTATTACCATTCATAGATGTTCTAGAAAAATTGCCATTCACTTCATTATCAGGACCAGCATTGTCATCGTTATTATTATCCGAAGAAACGTTGCTATTTTTTGATTTGATCTGATGATGCTGCCCGTGATGTTGTTGTCTACCTCCACCTTTGCGATGCAACATGGATAATTCCGTATTTAATGTGCGTTGAAAATTACGATAGCTAATTTTTCCATTTGCATCAGCATTCATTGCATGTACCAATACATCAACTTGTTCATTGTTCAGACCTACCCCTAAACGATGCAATGCATCTCCTAATGAATATTTATTGATGAATCCAGTACTCTCCGTATCGATAGCATCAAATAAAGTATCAATTGTAGAAACTTCTACACCAAATAAATGACGATGAAATTTCATAGCATCTAACAATTGCCTTAATGCCATATGGAATTGTGTCGCACCAATACTTCCACGCCTATTTTTTGCCATGGTTTGAAACATATGGTTTTGATGTTGTATTGTGCCAACACTACCACGTCGATTTTGAGTAGTGTTGTATACTGCAACATTATTACTGTTGGCATTTTGACTATTCATAATATCATTCGTATCGATATTACTTTCCCGAAGTTGATCAAGTGACAAAGGAACATTACCATTAACGTTGTAGTTGTTACTACTACTACTACTATTGTTATTAATATTATTATTATATCCATTGTTATTGCTATTGTTATTAATATTCTCATACGATGGCACGTCTGTTAAATCTGGTACTTTCAATCGACTATTATTATTATTTTGGTCATTACTTAATGCTGGCGTAAACAGTGGAGGGGAATTTCCTGGTGAAGACGCTAATCTCGATGATGATAAATCAAGTGATAAATTCTTCCCAGCATTAGGAGTAGTCGTCTTTCCATGTAACATTTCAGTCATTTTTTGCACTTGCATTGTCCTAGTATCACACTCACGTTTTGATATTTCTAATTCAATCGATAGTTCTTGATTTTCTAAATCTTTCAAATTTGCAAGTAAAATATTTTCTTCATTATTCAAAGCATCTAGATCAACCATTAAATCCGTTTTAAATAAAATGATTTCATCCAAGCGCTTGTTTAAGCGATCCAAATGGTCTTCATCCGTTTCATTTGATAGTTGTTGAACAAATGCTTCCAAAGCATTGGCATCACCATATGTATAATCATTATTCATACCATTGATATTGATACTTTTTCGTTCACTCGCACTCAATTTACTAGGAGAAGATGATAAAACTTCTGCTTCTAGGGAGTTTACTTCTTGAAGAACCATTTTTAATCTTTCTTTCGCCATCGTAAGTTGACTATGCAAAACACGAATTTCATCTGTTAAAATAGTAATACCCTTATCAAATAATGAGTTCGACGGTGGAACAGTCGCTTCTGATAATCGAGGAACTGCTGTTTTCGATGATGCTCTTTCTAAATCTTCAATAGATAGACGGGATACATTTTTATTTTTCAGACTTTTCACATGATCTGCAACAATTTTCGACAACTGCTCATATCTTGTTTCCAATGCTTTCATATCTAACGTAACAATTGAATCATCAAGAACCATCATTTCTGTTCTAGCTACCAATAAATCTTGTGTCACTTTTATTTTAGAATCAAATGCTTGAACACAATTATTAATCAATTCACTCTCAATTTTAATTTTTGCATAATGTTTCCTTTGTGTTTCTTTTGTACGACGAAATGTTTTAGGTGAATGTGTATTACCCATATTACTATTACTCTTACTTTTTTTATTCAAATAATATCTTGGAGAGAAACCAACATCAATATTGTGTCCACCATTGGATTTTTTATTAGACAAATAATTTTTCAATTGACGTTCATCAGCTTCCAGTTCATAAAGACGATGTTCTTTCATTTTTTTTTGAGCATAAATTTCATGTAAATGGCCATTTAATATATTTTTCCTAGAAGCAACTTCTGCTTTTGCTGCATTTAATTGCGTTAGCTCGCCTGTAAATGTCAATTTCATGCTGCTACTATTGTTATTGTTATTAAAATCACCAATGTTTTTACTATTAGTATTATTATTTGTACTTCTCATTTGTCGCGATCGGTTATTCTTGTTTTTCATTTTCTTCCTATTATTATTATCATCATTATTATTATTATTATTATTGCTACCATTATTATTATTAACTCTGATTGAATGATTTAAAGCAGGGACACGATCATCAATTTTCATAAAAGCTAATTCAGTCTTCACTTGAGTCAATTCTTCAGTCATTGACGTCCATTGCTGATTTTTTTGATTTAACAATTTAGATTTTGCCGTCAATTCAGCTCGAAGTCGTTGATTATCATCTTCTAATTTCTTAGCTTTTATATTTGTTTGATTTTCTTTAATTTTCAATCGTTTTAATTTAGTAGTTTCTTCTTTTGATAATTTATGAAATGCACGTCTAGCAATTAAACGATTATGCTCCGTTACTATGGTTAAATCCAAATCATCCAAATGTGGTACATGATATAAAACAAAATTTCGGTAATTTGGTGCCCCGCATACTTTATTGCCGCTTAAATTTAAGTTTTTCAACGTCGGTAAAGTTCTCAAACGTTGTACATCTTCCAAACGATGAATTTTATTACCACTCATATCTAAATTTGTTAAATTATGTAATATTTTAACACACGTCGGTATTGTTGACAAAAAATTACCAGATAAATTCAACATTTGCAACGATACTAAGCCGTGAAATGCATCCTCGCTCAATGTTCTTAAATTGTTTCTAGAAAGATTCAAAATTTCCAATTTATGTAAACTACTGATACCGTCAACTAAAGATAAAACATTACCTGATAAATCTAACCTTTTCAAATTTACATATGGTACTAAACCTTTTATGCGTCGTAAACGTTCAAGTGGCTTTTCACGTGGTGAAGACGATTTAAATGTTTTCATTGCATTAAAACTTAAGTCAAGATCAGCAATTGCTAATGGATCATCCCCAAAACTATTTAAATATTTTGTTTCTGGACTAACTGATGAATTATTATTCATAATAAAACTATTATTATTATAATTATTATTTCGATTATTAGTAGACGATGACGATCTTGGCGACGATGACGATCTTGGCGAATACATATCACGATAACTCATGGAAATAAATTGATATGTTTTTATGTAGTACAAAACATATAGAATCTATATATGTATTCCTATGTTTAGGTTGTACCATCAAGGTCGTCTATTTCTATTCTTTTTGTATAATTCATTATATTTGCATTGGTTTTCTTATTATAATAAATCGGAGGAGAAGATATGATATCATCCGATCGCGATCTTTGTTGCTGCTTGTGTCCATTTACATTGTTGTGTATGTTCATCTGAAAAAACCTTAAAGAAATATTAACGTAGAAATAGCATTAGCATCCATTGATTTTTCATCAAATAGGGAACCTCATGCTGGTCTTGTATACTAATAAGTATATGTGTACATTAATTTATTTTTATAATCCCACATACCAAGATACCAAGTTGAATTTGATTATTTCATTGATTGATTGATGCATATTTATTAGTATTATAGAAATTTATTGAAAAAGATATCAAAAGGCAAAGGGAATAAAATACGTAAGATTTGGAAAAGAGAAAGGTGACCATGGCGAACCATGGGGAGACGGATATTGATAAATTAATTGCAGGCATGACGCCAAAATTGAATGAAGGGGATTATGTATTTTGTTTGGTTTCTAATGATAGTGAAATTTATAATTCTAAAATTTCACGGAAAGATATATTAATGGAATTCAAAGAAACTGAGGGTATCACACTGATTCTAAAGAAGAATGTTGCTGATAAATATGCAGATGACGGATTGAGGTATGAATATGTAGCCGCTTGGTTAACGCTCGAGATACATTCTGCTCTTGAAGCTGTAGGCTTGACTGCAGCTGTTTCAAAAGCATTAGCTGAAGCAAATATTTCAGCAAACGTAATCGCCGCTTTTCACCATGACCATATTTTTGTTGATAAAAAAGACGGCTTGAAAGCTAACCTTATACTTAAAAAACTTGCTGATAGTAAATAATACGATCGTACGATCGCGCGAGAGTTTGTAATGTTAAGCGTACAACTTTTTTGTATATTTCAATAAATTAAAACAATGTAAATTACTTTATTACGACATAGAATCATGTACATATATATATATGCCAAAAAAAATTTTATACGTGATGGGGCCAAATTCGTAAAAACATTTTCCATGAAGTTCTCTTTTTTATCAATATACTAACATATCTAGGTTATCTTTTTTCTCCCCGTCCATTTGTGATTGGTATGTTACTAAACAAACGTGGCATGTGTGTGTGTTTTCTTGATTCCATTGACCACATGAGCTACAAATCCATGCATGATTAGATCGTAATAGGTTCAAATCCATTTGAGGTTTCGGCTTCCTTCGCTTTCCTTTTTTCTTTTTCTTATTTACAGGACTACCATTGGAACGATGTGGTTTGTCTTCTAATTTGGCTTTCGGAATTACATATAATTGTTTTGTTTTTCCATTTCTTGTATCAGATAAACCATAACTCGGTTTCTTTTTATTTTTAGAAGACGAAGGAGATGATGTATCAATTTTCAAAGACGTCTTTGCCTTGTTGGTACCACCCCATTTAGGAGACGATGGCGCTCTTTTTGGTGAAGATGGCGCTCTTTTTGGTGACGATGGTGCTCGTTTTGGTGATGATGGTGCTCTTTTTGTTTCGACATTATTATTATTGTCATCTTGTTTATAGCTAATGTCTTCATCTAGCAATTGACCAGCATTGGATTTAGCACACTTGTTTAAATGTGCTATTAAATCACTATATCTAAAATCTTGTACCATACTTAACGACCCTTGTTGTTCCATTAATATATCTTTCGTAACTTGCCTTTCCAGTTCAACCCTACTTTTTGCTGCTTCATCCCAGAATTGTGTTCCTAAAATATTTTGTTGCAAACATATTTGTAATCTAAATGCTGGAAACAACAACGCTGGGTAACGCCTTGCAAATTCTGTAAATTGTACATAATTTATTTCTCCATCCATTTTAGCTAATTCTTTTAATATATGTCGAGTACCTTGATTTTTTTCATAATTGTTTTTACCATAAAGTTCTCGTAAAATTTTCCTCATCTCTCTTTCATCTAAATAACCACTTCTATCTAAATCGTATAATTCAAAACTTAGTCTATACAACGCATCTTTCGTACACGAACAAAAATTCCACAAACATAACACAAATTCTTGAAAATCGATCTCGCCACTACCATCTAAATCAAACGCTTTAAATACTTTTTTCGAAAATTTAGATCGTTGAGGAAACCGCTTGTGTCTGAAAAAACGGAAAAATTCATAATGTGAAATTTCCCCACTACCATCTCTATCGATTTCGCAAAATATTTCATAGAGTTTTTCTACACTTTTCTCATGAATGGATAGTTGCCTGAATACGTCCATATGAACTGGATCTGTATTTCTATATACACTATGGTTAGGGTCGACTTTACGTCGTAATGTATCTTTGGCAAGACATCTACCTATACAGCTGTATTGCGCCAGGCAAAATGCTTTCTTTACAAGTGTTTGAGACATGTTGGACAATTATTGATATGATGATAAGTAAGTAAATGGTTTCTTTCATTGCATACATGTATAAGTGTATGATTGATGTATTGACTTGTAGTTGTATTACACTATTTTTTAGTAAAATACTGTGCTGCTATTTATTATATTTGCGTACGATCATCATCCATTTTTCAATGGTAAACAGTGTTATAATATTTGCACGCGTATTTTATAAGTTGATGCAAATAGTTGATCATTTTGCGATCATACTAGATCAGATGGTCTAATAGTTTTTCATAACGTCCAAGCATAATATTTGTATTGAAATGAACGACTTTTACCCTATCATATTGGCTTTATATGTATAAGTTATAAGTTCATAATGAAATTAAAATACAGCCACAGCCAAAAAGCAGGAAAAAGGTGCAAAAAGCTGGAACGCTGCTATAAAAAAAGCTGTAGGCAGTTCTAGTTCTGCGCTCTGTGTTCTGTGTGTCAAAACAATATATAGGTATTATATCGTAGTTTACCAAGTATAGTGTTTAGATACTATAAAATATGGACGGTTGGCCTGGCGTGCTGTGCTGTGGGCCTGCTGGGCCTGCTGGCCTGCCATCATTTTTCATTTTGTTGACGCAGGGAGAACGTTATAAAAAAAAAACAACAACAACAAAACAACAAATGAATAATTATTTGAGATTTGAGATAAGTTAAGAAAAAAACATTTGAAATGGAAGAGAATACACAACAGTGTTTGTGTGTGTGTGCATAATTACCATTTAATATATATATATATATTGAAGAGAGGAGGAAATATAAATATAACCATTTAATTTGTTTGTTTTTTTTTCTCAAAAAAGATAATATGAAACATACAAAAGGAAGATCATTGCATAATACAGGTAGGCGTTCGTTTAAAAATTCAATAGTTGTAAATATTCCAAGTGAAAAAGCATTAGTTTATTGGTTAAATTCGTTAGGGCATCCAAGTGCTATATTGGTAGATTCATTAGAGGATATAACAAGGAAAGGGGATGAGACGATATCGGAGGTTGTTCATGAATTATTATCTGTCCCAGGGGAAAATTTGCCATTACCAAAAACAGTTGCAAGCGCCTTAACGTTATTGTCAAAAGATGCAATGTGGAATGAAATGTCACCTAGTTTATCAAATATGGCTCCTGTAGATATAGCTTTAAAAGTACAACAAAATGACAATAAATTGTTAAGACTTTTATTAGGAAATCTTAGGGTATTAATGGAAAGAAAGGAAAATAAAATTAATGATGGAACGTTACCATCTGAACCCGTTAGCCCTTCTGCATTTGGTAGAACAACTGGCAGGAAATTCAGTCGGTTAAATAAAAATAGTAATAATCAAAATAATAATAGGAATAATAATAATAATAATAATAATGGAAAATCAAAATCAAATATAAAGTATGATAAAGGCGGTATACAAATGATTGATTTAGAAAGCGTAACAGGTTTATCGGATAATCAATTAAATGCCCTTCAACGAAAAGTTCAACGGATGATGGAAGCTGAAGCAAATGGAAATATTTCTGATGAGACAAAAGAAGAAGTACATATGTCACCAACACATGCTCGTTTGAAGCGTCATACGGAAGCATGGGTACCTAATAATAATTGGAATGCATCCACTTCTACAAGCAAACATGCGCCACGGACTGCCGGCGGCAAATTGACAGGTGCAAATGTCAACGTACATGCACGAAAAGGCAAAAGTTTCATTAAAGGGGTGGAACGAGTTGATAAAAATGGAATGGTTGCATATGGTATTTGGGACCCAACCTATGCCCCATCCATTAAGAAATTATACGAACTTGGTTTTTCCCCATCACAAGTTGGTCGTACAAAAAAACGCAATAATATATTAAGACAACAACATCGTAATAATGGAGTTCCGAAAACGGTTACATTTGCTAGTAGTGTCGGGGAAGGGAGTAGCAATGCAAGTGTTGCGTATGCACCGTCTTCAAATGGAACGGAAGAAAAAGTATTGTCTGCACATGCAAAAGCACGACGTAGTTCCGCTTTGAAAGCGGCTGAGGATAGACAACCATGGGAAAGTAAACTTCGTACGCCTTCGAAAAAGAAAAAAAGAAGAGGTGGAAATAGTAGCATGACCGTAAATGCAACGTATCAAAGTCCTAGGCCGCATAATAGTAGAGTTCCAGTATCACCAAGTTCAAAACGATCGCAACTGCCACGCAATAGTAGCATGGCTTTATCCGCAAAACAGAATGATATTTTAAAATGGGTTCGAACAAATGGTGTAAAGCCATGTCCTGAAACTAAACCACGCATGATAACATCACAAGCAATAGGGACTGCATTTTCAAATGGAGTATTGTTATGCGAATTAGTAGCCCATTTAGAAATTAGAGCTGGTGGGAGAGGATTAAATCAAGTATCGAAAAGCGTAAAAGGCAATTTATCATTAGAAGGCGTTCAATTGCATCCCAGAACAACTGCAGCATCCACTGCTAATATTAACGTAGCATTAAAAGTATTACGAAATAGGAAAAAAATGAATCCGCGTCATTTGTGGGCAGCACCAAAAATACGAAATGGAGATCAAATGACCATTTGGCAATTGCTGGAAGATATCAAGCGGGAATATAATCCAAGAATGCCACAAGCTAAAATACAGCGGGAAAGAAGAAGGGAAACGATGGCACAAGCACGAAGAGCTGCTGCATTGGCAACATCCTCTAGAAATACACCTCCAAAAAATAAACGTGGTCGTCATAAAGTTCCATCAAAACGTGGGAGTAAATTATCCTTAGGAATGCATCGGGACCTTCTAGGCCATCAAAATTCAGCTGTCCAACAAGGCCCATTTGGGCTATTGGATCCAGCGGAAACAATTGATATGAATGCTGGAACACATAATCGTGGTAGTCGATATCAATCACCACATCCTCGAATGTCAGTAAATAATAATAATGGAAATGAAATTGGTTCTCCCCTTGGACGTGGCAATTTACGAAAAAGTAAATATACGCAACCAAATGTTCTTATCTTTCATCAAGGCAATAGAAAGAAAAAAGATGGGAATATGACAGATGTACAATATACATTTCAAGAAGTTAATTTTGAGCAAGAAAGGGAATTGCGAAGTTGGTTGATGCAAATGGGATTCACCGTTCCGAGTTACAAACGCAATAGTAACAGTTCTCCATTATCGATAACAAAAGATTCTTTACGAAATGGAACGCTTTTATGTGCACTTGTACAAATGTTGGATCCTGAACATGCGAAGGAAATGATGACGGAAGTTAAACGGAAACCATATAGTGTTCGTCAAGCACGGGACAATGTCGATACCGCATTAGCAGTTTTACGCGCGCGAATGTATTCTGCAATACCAAGTCCATATCTTTTCCAAGCAGAAGCTATAGTGAAAGGAACACGTGCAGTATTATGGGGTTTATTGTGGCATTTAAAACGTGTAATGGATTCATTTGCACCGAACCCAGCTGAACTTAGAAACATGACAAAAGCAATTATCGCGAAAAAGGAAAAAAATAAAGTTGAAAAATCATTAGAATATACTGCTGAGGAAAAATGGCAATTGGAACGATCTTTATTATCATGGCTCCATTCATTAGATGTATTGAAAGTCAATACTGTCGTACCGCGTGATTTTGTAGAAATTGATAAAGAGGTGCGCGACGGGACGCTTCTATGCCGCACAGTTACGGCAGTAAGTGGTTTGAATGTACGCGGTTGGTTTAAAAAGCCACGCAAAGCTAGTCTTAGAAGGGAAAATATTGAAAAAGCGCTAGAAGCAATACGGAGCATTAAAGGAATGGGGAAAAGACATGCGTGGAAAGGTGATGAAATTTACAAGGGCGAACGTATTCATATTCTTGGAATTTTTGAAGATTTACATCGTTTTTTTGATGATATACCGTCAAGGCCAACATTTAGAAAAGGTAAGGAAACGCCATATTTTGGTTCTCATGTCCCTGCACCGGAGGATATGTCTCTTCCACATCCTCATTTAGCATTTCCACCAAGTGGAACTGGCGCAGCATTATTGGTTGGGCGTATGGAAGATGATATTGAACACGATGGCGATGTTTTAAAAGCTGCGCATTTAGACGCTGATTCTGCTGCTGCAACTGCCTCTGTTAAATTTGCATCATCGTTGAATGGGTATAATAATAGAGGAGGAACAACAAATTCTCAATATGATCAAACGATGTCGTCAGCGTTTTATGATGATATATCGGATATTTTTCCACAGCACAATGAGGAGAAAAAAGCAAGTGATAGTGTTGGTACAAGTAGAATTTTGTCAAATGTTGGACAAAGCATTTCATCTGCTTCTGATATGAAAGCGTTAAGTAGCATTTTCGTTGATCGTGATTCGTCAATGGATATCGTCCCATTATCAAATAGTGTTCAATCGGAGTTGTTGGGTCAGAATAATTATGTAGCCACATCGGTGGAGCATACTAAGAGAGCATTAGATGCTGCAAAAGAACGGCATCACCAACGTGTGAAAAATTTGAATTTGCTTGGTCATGGAAATAATGACAATGATGGTGGGACAATATCGGAAATGATGGCCGAAGATGTATTAATTCAATGGATTCGATCATTAGGTGTTCGCGTTGAACAACCAGATGATTTCCATAAAGATACAGCATCTGAGTTTAGGAATGGTGTTAAGTTTTGTCGTATTATTGAAGCAGTAACTCATGGGCGTGGACAAATTCGTGGTGTAAATCCAAGCCCAAAAAACATTGCACAATGTTTGAATAATTTTCGCCGTGGTTTAGAGATATTACGGCAAAAAAGTAATATGCCAGTTGAATTACTTTTCTCAGAAGATCGTTTGGTAGAAGGTGATACAGATGTATTAGTACCGTTGCTTCAATCCATACGAAAAGCATATGGTCAACATTTGGTAAAATTTAGAGGGGGGAGGGGTTTAAAGAAGAAGAAGTGAGAGAAAAAAAATGATGTGCGTACATTTAAAATACGAAGTGAAAGTCTCTATAAATATTCAGAGGACAAAAAGAGAGTTTGTTTTTATTTAAAAAAAACCTAATGCATGTACCCCGTATCATGATGTAATATAAAATACAAGTGTATATTTGCTTTTAAAATCATAAAATATAATACGAAGTATCATTCAATCATATTATCATATCATATACGACGTATGATATATGATAATATATATATGTATGCCCTATTATTATATTATGAATGCCCTATATGCATACGCATTTTTTACCATCACTTATATCGTAATTGTTGTAATTCATATTTCAATTTATTATTTTCCAACCTTGATTTTGATAATTGATCTCGTAACATACTTAATTGACCTTTATCATTTGAGTCAACTAAAACAATTACTTTTGATTTCCCTTTGGCTTTCAATATATTTGTTTTGAAAGTGGCTGATTTACTATTTTTTTTTGTTTCTTCCAAATTAAAATTATTATTTACATTTTTTGTATGTTTTACTTGTGGTAATATTATTTTGTTGTTCTTATTTACATTATCGGAAACAACGCTATTATTATTATTCGTATTATTATTAGTAGTAGTATTATTACTATTATTACAATTATTGACTAATTGTTGTAATTGTTTTTTTAAATAAATATTTTTTTGAATTGAAATTTCTTTATCATGTTTTAATTTCTTCAATTGAGATTGCAATCGTTCTATAATATTATTTTTGTGTTCATTTTCTTGTTGTATATTTGACATTAAAATTTTTTGATTGTCATACTCATCCATTAAATTATGTATACAATCTAACAATTCATCGTTCATATGACCTTCATAATCATTAAATTTTGGATTTAACGATTTCTCTTTAATTATAGCGTTTAATATTACTTTTGTTTCTTTCATCAATTTATTATTCTTTCTTCTTTCGCTATTATTATTATTATTATTATTATTATTAATATTACTAGGATGTGTTATTCTAACCCCAGCTTCATATAATTGTTCATATGCTTTTTGTCTTTCATTTTTTAACCTATGTTGTAAATCCAAAATGGTATGTTTCAATTCAACTGTTTCATCAACTGAGTTCATAGTTTTATAATGCAAATCATTAATTACATTTTCATATTTACGTTTTAACTTTAAATGCTCTGTTGCTAATTCTTCATACCTTTGCAATAAATTACTATAACTACCATCATCACTATGGTGATGATTAAACTCAACGTATTTATGTGATGAATCAAAATGGTTTAAAAATGCAGTATTAATCGAAGCTTCTACTAATTCGTTCGCAGATATTTTTCGATGCAGTGCTGGCAATTCCATCTTGTAATGGTACCACTACTTCTTGCTCTCCGACTTTTTCTTTTCCACAATATATCAATCTTCATGAACTAATTATATATTAGATATGTATATAAATAAAATATATACATGTATTATTGCACTATTTTAGCTTATTATTATTATTGGAGAAAAAAAAATGTGTGGTGTGATCCATATGGTAATAGGTTGCTATAAGAACAATCATAGGTAAAATACCATTATCATTAATACTGATAATATATACTTAATTTTTATCTATAAACTCTAAAAAAATAAATAAATCCAAAATAGTAGTTGGTAGATATATATCGATAACGGTTTTGAATGTGTGTGTGAATGCATGTATATGTATTTGATGTTGAAAGATACAAACGAATTTAATCTATTTAGTAATAGCAAGAAGGGAAAAAAAATGACATCACAATATACTGTTAATGTTCAACCAGCAACGCTGGATAGGGATCCATCAACACGAAGCCGGTTCCATGGTATATCAGAATTACCAAAAGTTTTGAAACTTGGGTTGAAATATAGTCCAAGAAGAAACCCAAAGACATATTTATTTATACAGTGTTGTGGGGGTGGAATAGGGAGTTTTCAAATGTTTACTTTTGTCACTGGGTCTCCAATCCTTGGGGCTATATTAGCAGTATGTTTTATGTCCGGAGCTATATCCATGATGTTTATTCCAGATTTTTCCAAAGGAATCTTTCTTGAAATGCTTCTAGCTGATAAAGAACACACAGAAACAATTGCAAAATCAATAAAAAGCAATGCTATTTTTAGTGTATTAACATTCGATTTCATTTTTATCCCCATTGTTACATATTTTATGGTTGTACCATTAGCAACAACAACAGAGTTGCTCGGACCATATACATATATAATTTCACCAATAATGTGGGCGATAACAGTACTAAGTTTAATACCAAATGCTGTGTTTGAGCTTGGTGGTTACTTCAGTCTTGAAATTGGAAGGGTTTGGGATATCAAAATTAAAAATTATTTGAAAATTGTCCATGATATACTCTTACAACAAGACATCCAACATAATGACCCAGAAGCTAATATATTAGTAACAGGTGCAGATGTGACTGATCGACTTTCTATCGAATATGAAAAAGTAGAAAAATGGGCAAGCATTGTAAATCGCGAAACTTCAGGTATTAACAATGGAACTATGTTATTCTCTTTCGGGCTTGCATTAGTAAATATATTATTGATAGCAAGTGGAGTGGGTGGGAAAAATCGTGTTGCAACCATTGTTACACTCTCAATACTTTCCATTTTAATGCTATTGTGGGGGCTTCAAACTTTATATTCCGCAGCAAAACCAAGTTTTACATGGGAAAATACTAAAATAAAATTATTAAACGACCCTAAAATTCAACGAGCTATTGTTAAAATTGGTTGGGCGGAAAGATGGGAAAATTGGTTGCATCATCATGAACTAAATGCATCTAAGATATTTGGGGTGAAAGTAACCATGTCTGCAATGCGTAATGTTGGTAGTGCGATAGCATCATTATTTGCAATTGTCATGTACTTTCTTTTACGTAATGAATTACGTGAACTTGCGTCTATCTAAAAAATGTTTTTTTATAAAGTAATCTATATAAATTTATGCGAATACGATAATTTAAAAACATTTTTTTCAACAATAAATAATTTTTCCAATTTCCAACAGAGAGAATTCTCTGTACTTCCAGTACAGTATATAAATTCAAAGAGTAAATTTCAATCGAAATCGAAATCAAGCTATTTTAAGGTTATTCTTGTCCTCTAATGCTATTCCTATTTATATTTCGATTTAGATTGTATTCCCTATCTACGTTCAATAAGTTCATCCCTGCTATACCCCTTCTATGGTTCATATTTGTACTTGTTAGACATATTTATCTATTTTTCGCTGCATTTACCATTCAATTTATTCGAGATTTAGAATTTTTTATGCTGGTGGTGTTTTCAAATTTTTAGTATGGAGTTAGTATGGAGATAGTATTGATTTTTGAATATGAAAATCAAAAATGAATTAACATCTATTTATTATTACTACTATGTTTATAAGAAAAAAAATAGATATAGATGTATACAAATTGATGGAGTAATAAACATCATTAACAATCATTCGACATTTAGTATTTATAAGAAAGAGGAAGAAAACAAACAAGAAATAC
>JACKZZ010003524.1_pt1 | contig 28354 bp, 31 predicted proteins | sample 8027871 | NCBI WGS metagenome assembly JACKZZ01 (sample SAMN15724774, study PRJNA655200) | protist metagenome | isolation source: fluorescence activated cell sorting (FACS) single amplified genomes of... | place: USA: West Boothbay Harbor, Gulf of Maine | collected 2000-07-19
TTTTGAATGAAATTTTAATTAAATAATTACATTATAATATATTTTTAATGGTATGAGGGAAAGCATCCTTTTTATATTCGTGGAAATTTCTGATTCCCATTGACCTATTACAATTAAAACAAATTGGAACCAAATTATCAATGCTTGTTTGGCCTCCAATAACTCTGGCAACAATATGTCCTACCTCGAAACAATGTTGGTCGATCGTGTTATCTTCGCAACATAAACACAAACCATCAATACACTTATCAAAGACATTATTTCTAAGCTTTTTAGAGGGTTGGCTCTCGTCATAAGGTGCGGCCGGGTGTTCAATGGAACTAAATGTTTCTAAGCAGTTACTGAAATATTCACGACGAGGTTCTTTTTTATCTTTGGATTCCCATAAATTTTTTTTCCCTTTTGCGTTTCCTTCCTTGGCCAAGTAAGGTATGTGAGTGAGGATGTAGTCACGATTCTTAGTATCATCGCAGAGCACATAGAACAGCGCAAATATTTGAGTGGGATTAAGTTTACATCCTTCTTCAAATTTCTTCAGAAATTCGATGAAATTATTGAAAACATAATCAAAATCCTGAATGACACTGTGATCTCTGGGGTTAAGCTGACAACCATTTCTCTCAATGAGTTTTGTGATTTCTTTATCCTCATACAAGAATGTTTCTGACACAGGCAAAGTGTTAAGCTTTTCAGAATAGCAAGTGCCGTGGTAACGATTATAGAGAAGAAAGCACCTGGAAGCCCAGTGAACCCAATAGGCAGTTGGTTTTTTATAACAGCGTTCAAGGAAGACATTATTCATTTTATCTTCATACGAGTTTTCAGTCATAAAAGCGACGAGTTTGCATTGAGTTTTATTTTTAAGAAGGTCTGAGTTTCTTACAGGAATGCCCCTTTGTAGTGACATAAATATCTCTCTTCTTTGGTTAAGAGTGATCTTACTACGAATGATAGTAATGTTTAAACCGAAGTTATCAAAATAATCAACCTCTTCATCAGAAAGAAAGCAAGGAGTGAACTGTTTCTTTTGGCACCACTCAATAACATCGGGTGTTTCTTTATAGAATACCTTTTGATACTGAATTTCGCCCTCCTCGTTGGCATATTCATAATTCCAATGAACAATAAAGGGTGTGTTTATATGAGGCAAATGATTGTAAGTTGAATCCACGAATGCCTTGAGTGTAAAGAGTCTATGTTGTCCGTCGACCATTTCAAACGATTTATTTTCGGTCCTTTCATCCGCAGAGAGTTGATACATGATAAGTCCTGGAACTAAACCATTGTTCATTACAGTTTCAATGAAGTCGTTCATTGCCGAAGGTTTCCATCTAATATTGCGCTGATAAACAGGCCGTGTTTCAATGCGGTCATAGTATGTGTCTTTGAGGAGGTCACGTGATTCTTTTTTAACAGTTTCAGGAGGATGCTCACCGAGTAAATTTTTTCTGTTGCGTGTGAAGGTGGTCATTTTAATAAATAGATAGTTTTGAAACGTTGATGGTTGGTTATATTGATACGACGCAAAGAATTTGAAAACTAATCTCATTTTTTTTATTCAGTATAAATAAAATAATAAAATATACTTTTTAGGTAAAGTAGAAAAATAAGCATTTGAAAAAAAAATTGAGATGGATTTTGTTTGTTGTTTCAAATGTATCAATATAACCAATCATCAAAGTTTCAAAACTATCTATTTATTATATTTTAAGAATGAGTACCCAAATTGATTTTAGAACGCTTCCAACCAATGTGCCCAGCTTGTGCATTCCTCGTGTGTTCAGTAATTGGACCGAGAGCCGTATTCGACGTGTATTCGATGACCTTTCGATGGGTGAAATCCAACGTATCGATGTTGTAAGCAAAACGACTGAAAAGGGTGAGAAATTTAACCGTGTCTTTGTTCACTTCAAGCATTGGTTTTCCAATGAGAACGCAGACATGACGCGTGAGAGAGTGCTGAATGGTAAGGAGATTAAGATTGTCTATGACGACCCGTGGTTTTGGAAGGTATCTGCTTATCGTGAGCCTAAAAAGCAAACTAACGGAAGAGAACGTCCTCGTGCGTCAATCCAATTTGACGATGAAGACAAACCCGCAAACAACAAGCCATACAACAGACCAGACAACAAGCCATACAACAGACCAGACAACAGGCCAGACAACAGGCCAGACAACAAGCCATACAACAAGCCATACAACAAGCCATACGCCAAGAACAGACCAGACAACAACAAGTCTATTGGAATGACGCAACCTGTAAGAAGCGAACGCGACGCCAAAGAGAGCTGCGACACGAAGCCAGTTGTAGAACCAGTTGTAGTTGTCAAGACAGAAGAAGTCGTTGCCCCAACAAGTGATACAACATCATCAAACCAAGACCTTCCTGGCATCAATATCAATTACGGGTCAGCGACTACTATTCCCAAGAGACGCAAGCTTAAGATCAAGAAAGAACCAGTAGCTTTGAAGGTTGAGGTTGAGGAAGGTGAAATCGATGAATTGTAAGGTAAGTAACAAGGACAAACAGGTATAAAAAGTATATGTAGCATTAAAGTATATGTAGCATTAAAGTATATGTAGTATTAAAGTATATGTAGTATTAAAGTATATGTAAAATTTAAAAAGAGGGGTTTCTTTTTTTATCAACAAGATGATATTAGTTGTTTTTCTCTCTTTACATCATATATGGATGTTACCGTTGTAGAAGGTGAATTCGTGTAAATGTTTATTTGTAAAAATAAAATATAAATGTAAATGTAAATATAATTTATAAAATGAGTGAAATTTATTCGAATGACGCATTAAAAATAATTCAAGATATGAATAATATGTCAATGTATCAAATAAAATTTAATTATCCGTCTCCGTCGTTGGCTAGATCACTAATAAAAACACATATAATCCAAGGTGGAACAATATCTACTGATTATTTAACTATGAGATTTAAAGCGAATTCAGTAGTTCCATTTAACATTTTTAGAGAAGATTATAATAAAATAAAAGGAAAAGAAATATTAAGTATAAATTTAGTAGCGAGTATGTTATCAAGTTTATCCTTACAATTATCACATATAATATTAAAAGAAGGCAAGACGATAATGGGTTATTCCCCTGAAAATGTAATAGTAATAAACGGCGACGTATTTGCGTTCATAGGAAGCGAATACTTAATAGATATAGATGAAGAATGTAAAGATGACGCTATAATAAGTTTTCCGTTTGTGTCGAATGATTTTTTTGCTTCACCGGAATTATTATCAATAAAAGAAATACCGTCAAGGGTTCATTATAAATCAACATATTTTAGTTTAGGTTGTTTAATATTATTTGCTTTATCAACGAGTGATAATTTTAATAATTTGTATAATGATTATTTGAAAGAGCCGAAAAGTGTTAAAATTTACGAATGTTTAAATGAATTGAATTTAAAAAACACAAAGTTTTATTGGCTTCTCTCTAGATGTTTAGTTGAAGACCCTGTGAAACGCAGTATTTACTTTTTATAATTAAAATCTCATATTATGTTATATGTCATTAACTGCTTTTAAAAGAAAATCTGTAATAAAACACGGCTCCAAACGTTCAGGTTCGTCACCAGGTGGAGTATGGCTGCCTCAAGGTCCATTTGGTCACTCAAAAACCGGGCTTCAATTTCCAGTTGATGAAAGGAATTATAGTTCTGTAGGTTTTTCGATTAATGGTGGTCATAGAAATGTTGGTGGTGTTGGAAGAGAGATGAAAATGTCTAAATCGGGAACGCCTTATAGAGGAACTGAGCCGATTGGATTTGGTGGAACCTTTGGTAAATATCCTTCCGCTGTATTAATAGGAGACGCCAATACAAGTTCAACAATTGTTCTTCCAAATCCTGGAAGTCATCAACCGGCAGTAGAACCAACATTGAATTCAAGAATTGTGAATACAAGGGGAACCGAGCATCTATATATAAAACCAAGTGTTCTCTCTACATACGGTATGTTACGTAAAAAATACAGGTGGGCATATAATGGACAATATCCAAACCGCTGGGTTCAACCGAATTATACTGGAACACAATCAGATAGTGCAAGTCAAGGATTATATATTCAAAAGAAAGCATCGGCGAATGTTTGTAGTATTAAAGTGAATGATGTAGCGAATTATGTTGATGATAATAAAAAATGTGGTCCTACATTATGTAAATCAGGACGTTCTACTGCTGGATTTACATACAATGGTATGGCGCGAAATGGTCCTTATACTAAGATATTGGGAGAACCTGTTTCTTATGGTGAATATAATTTGCATCTAACAAGAGGGTGTAATAATCCAACGAATGCTCAAAAGCCGTTTCCTTATGCTGTTCAGACCGGAACTGGTATAAAAACCGGCGGCATAAGCGTAAGTAGTGTTGGAAATGCTTGTGGTACATCTACAACTTATTTGAGTCCGCCTGAATGGTATACAAGGGTAAAAATTTAAAATAATAAAAATAATAAAAATAATAAAAATAATTAAAATAATATATTAAAATTATTTTAATTTATAAATTAAATGGCAAATTCGGGTGTTTTTGGTTATATAATTGGAAGAAAAAAGAGATTAATGAGGGTCGAAAATGATGCCGATTTGCTTTGGCAGATTTTAGTAAGAGAGATATATGTATTAATGAAACATTATGGGTCAAAAGAATTGCTTCAAAAAGAATTTGAAAAAATAAAGACAACAAAAAATATTCCAAAGAAAACAGATATAGAGAAATTAAACATATTCAATGACTTTGAAAATAAAGAAAGTTATTGGCATAGTCTTTTAAGACATTGTCAAGGTAGCTTTATAAATATTTTGGAGTCGGGTTATATTGTAAATCAAAAAGAAGATTACGGGTTGCTCTTCATGCTTGATTTTAATAAAGGGTCTGTAAAATTTTATAGTAATAGTCACATAAATAAATATGAAATATTACAAACAGCAACAATTGAAGAAATAATGGAGTTTGACGATATGCCGGTAAAAACATACACGGAAATAGTAGAAGAAATGAATGATAGATTTAAAATATGGTATAATAAATATTCAAAGGTAAATGAAGAGTTAAATAAATTGAATAAATTAAAACAAGATGCGAAAAGGCAATGTGCCGGTAATATTGAATATAAAGTGAATAGATTAATATATGATATGGAAGTAGCAAAGAGAGAAATAAGCAAGAAAAGGCGAGTGTTTTATTATAGATTAAAAGCCCTAGACCTTATTGAAGAAGAATAAATAAACAAATAAAACAATATAAACTTATTTTTATATACAATATAAATGGAATATAGCATAAGCAACGATAGTAACGTTATCAAGGAAGCATTGTTAAATATTTATGACCGTGTTATGGTTTTAAAGATGTTTGTAGATGTAGAAGATGACAATTTAATTGATAAATATATTGAAGCCGCGTCGTCCCACAATAACAAATTATTGAATAATCCAGAGCAAATAGATGCGGGTTTTGATTTATTTTCCCCAAGTGCTCCAGATTCAAGAGATGATACTAACTGTGATCCTTCGTCATTGCGTTTTTTCGGTCCAGGTTGGCCGGATCACTCTCCAGTAAACAAATTAAATTTAAGAGTGTGCTGTTCCGGAAGAATATTTACGGATACGGGGAAGAATTTTAATACAGGATATCATATGCATCCTCGTTCGTCGCTTTCAAAAACTCCTTTGCGATTAGCGAATTCAACCGGTATTATTGATGCTGGTTATCGTGGTCATCTTATGGGTATGTTTGATGTGGTAAATAAGCAACCTGATTTGACTGAAGCAGACTATGTTGGTCGAAAATTTGACCGCTACTTACAGATTTGTGCGCCCGGTATGATTCCAATTATTGTAGAAATTGTAAAATATAGAGTAGATTTGGGTGATTTTACAGAAAGGGGAATTGGTGGGTTTGGTTCTACTGGTCGTTAAACTTTGTTTTTACTTGTCTTGTGAATTTTATTAATTATTCCACTAAACTTTACACCCTCGTCTGTTATGGTATTTCCACATTTAGTTTTTGGATGTTGTCCTTAGGATTTTATGTTTATGTTTACGTGTAAGTAAATGTTTATTATAATCTTTTATGGTCGTGTTATTATAGTCACATATTTTACAACAATATTGTTCGTGTTCTATAAGGGATTTTTCATTAGACATTATTAGTAATAATAAAATAAAAAATAATTATAAACAATATAATTCTTTGCGGGGTCGCCCGCGTTTAATCTTAACAAGTTTATCAAAATGTAACGGGTTTAATTCCTTAGGGTCGTCGGTGGTATACCCAGAATTTATTATATTTTTAAAGACGTGTTCGTTCATAAATACATCATTATGTTTGTAGTCAATTTTAAACTCCTTTTTAAATTTTGTTTTAATTTTATCATAAACGGATTGTTTTCTTCTTTTAACGTCTTCCAGATTAAAAAAAGATACGGAAAAATCGTGATTATTTCCGCCGACTATAATTCTACAAATGGTTTCGTAATATTCGTTTCGTTTAATTTCTTTGGAAAAATCAGTTTTTCCGCGCGACGCGTTTTTAAAACTTATTCCGATATAATTACTATGATATTTTAAATTTGGGCGCGTTTTTCTTGTTTTCCTTAAATTACATTTTAATTTTTTCGTATTTTTGTTAATATAACGACAAAAAACAGCCGATTTATTTAGAGTAGCATCATATTCGTCGGGGTGGTAATAAGTGATTGATTTTGATAAATATTTATAAAGTGGGGGCAAATTCGCAAGAAAATCCCCGTTGGTTACATATCGTTTAAACATTAATCTCTCTTCTTTGATGAATTCATTTAATTTTTCAATAGAAGGGCCGTTTAAAACTCTTGGTGCCCCAAAAGTAACGCATCCTATTTTATTGGTTGGTTTATATTTTAAAAACAAAAAGGAAAAAATAAACGACGCAGCGCCACCCAACGAGTGACCAGTTGCGAATATTTTATAATCGTCGCTTTTTAAAAATTGTGTGGATAAAAATGTTATTGCTTCTATTATGGTGTAAAATATTTCGGCAATTATCTTAAAAATTCCCAACATATATCCGTCGTCTTGGTCGTCGCATGTTTCAAACGGAAACGATGTCCGAACCTTTGTCCAAGAGGCCGCACTTTTTGGGGAATAAGTTCCTCTACAGCAAATGAAAATGGCGTTAATGTCTTTAATTGCCACTATATAAACGCTGGAATAATTGGATGTAGAGATACACACATATTGAACATTTTCTAATTGTCGGTGGTTAAACTCTTGTTGGTTGTCAGAGTAATTAATGTCATTAATTTTGTTGGTTATTTCGCTTCTATGGGTTAATTTTTCCTTAAAAATGTCGTTTAACTTTACCTTCTTAATAGCGTTCAGTTGTGTTTTAAATGACGGGATGTTAATGTCGTTTATTACCTTGGGCAAAAAGGTGTCGTTGTCAAAGTAAGCAAGTCTAGAAAAATTACCTAATAAATAACTGATTAAGGGCACCTTGGTGTCTGTCATATAATATTATAATATTAAATAATAGTTGAATATTATAATTTCGGCATTGGGACAAATCGTTACGAATTTTGGATTATAATGTGGCGACATTTTTTAGAATTATATGGTCTTACCAAATAGGCTATGCGTCTTTCATTTGCATTTTGACGAGTTTAAGGTGTTGGTGGATTGCGAAGAATTATTCTAACAAGGTGGATAATGTATATAAACAATCTTCTCTCGTTTAATGAGCCAGAGAAGATTTTAAGATTGGGTTATTTATTATCTTCCCAATTGTATAAATTTATCAAAGTGTAAGACACTGACGACATAGAGTTGGGTAGTTTAAGATAGACGAATTATAAAATATTAATAGTTTAATAATATATATGAAACATTTAAAAAAAATTATATTGATTACAATAATAGTATGTGGTATTATATTAGTTTTCTCTCTATTGTTGAATAATCAATCTCTTTTGAAAGAAGGATTTACGTGGAATTCAAAGTCTACAACAGATTTTCTGAATATTCAAAGAACGCAAAATCGCAATAAAATTTTTGATGTAAAAATGATTCAAGAAAATCAAGCAAGTCAAGAAGAATTGAATTATTTTCTTGAAAATGGGTTGTGGCCATGGTCACAGAAGACAATAGAATTATATGAAAGATCGTCGAAAAAGAATCCGTTAGTAAGAAATTATTCAAAGGATTCTATAAAAGATGCGAGAAAAATATATAATGAAGCGGCGATTTTAAGAGTACTTTCTTATCAAACAAATGAAGGTCGGTTTTTGTTAGACGGTGTGCTTATAAAAAATCCATCTGGAAATAAATATGAGGAACTTCCTAGTGGTTTTGGTGATTTTGCTTTAAGTAAAGAATCTGGATTGTTGGAAAATAGAAGTGACGATATAATAAAATGTAATATGGATAATTCAAATAATGCTAGGTTAGATAGAATAACATATATGGGTAGAGGAGGTATATTCGGTGAACAACGAACAAATACAACTCAAGTGGATTATAATAATTTGGATGAAATAATACCTGGTTTCACATTTTTGAAAGGTCCGTGTAATCCGTGTGGAGCTATAAATAAAAATGCGGATTATTCTTGTCCTTTTAGATTGAAAGTAAAAAACAAATCCCCATTTGTAAGTGAAGTATGGCAGCATTTATGGGGTTTAAACGACAACCAATAAATAAGTTAAAAATAAAAAATAAAAAATAAAAAATAAAAAATAAAAAATAAAAAATAAAATTTTTAACTGATGAATTTAACTAAGTAGTTATATAATTTGTGTCTCATCATCTGTAGATTTATCAAATATGTCACAATCGATACCAACGCTAATATCTCTCATTAACTGTGTAGCGGTTTGTGTAAGGTATGGGGAATCAAGAGTGTTTGATAAATCGTGTTGAATTACTGAAACATTTTGATATGAGCGGTTGTGTCTATATGAATAATTATTTTGTCCTCTTAATAAAGAAGGTGGTGGTGGCGGCATTGGCGCATTCATATTAAATTCATCTGGAGTATAACTAACTGTGTATGCTCGTTGTGTTCCTTGAGAGGTAAGTCTGGCACAATTATACATTGCTCCGAATTTTGTACCAAATGTTCTATATGAAATATAAATATCATCGCACAATGTTTTCATAAACCCGTCATATTTAAGGTTGTTTTCGTCCATATATTTTTTCATTTCATTAATAAAATCAGTAAGTTCATTTTTTAAATCATTTTCTTGTTGTTCAATGCAACGATTTGTCTCAATAAGGTGAGCATCTTCAAAAATGCTGTTTTTGAAGTGTAAATTTTGTAGATCGGTAAATTGATTAACTTTGAAAAGTAATTGAAGTGTTCTTTGTCTAAAAACATACTTGGATAGGTCGCCAGTTATATCCTCTTTAAATATAGAAAACTGGTCTTGAAGAGGAAAATCATCTGCGATAGTGTCTGTTTTAAATAAGACAAAAGAGTCGTCAGGTGTTGAAGAGATAAGATGAAAATCTCTGTTAGTTTCGCTTGCTATATCAGGAACACTTAAAGAATCGCTCCATTTATTATTTTTATAGTCGTATATTAAACAATTAGAACAATGAATTGAAACATTTCTAATAAGTTTATATAGTATTCCGTGAAGAATTTCACCATAAACAAGTCCAGAATTTTCAAGTTTATCAATAAAATAGTAATCGCTTGAGTGACCATTAGAAATTGAATTTAAAAGGACGCTATCGTGTTTAATCCCAAACCCGATAAACGAATTAGTGACATTTTGGTCGACCAATTCATAAAGATAGTCAGTATCCGAATTGCCAGATGTAGTTTTTCCGTCAGTCATAAATATATTAGAAATGATATGTGTAGGATTTGCGTAACGAATTTTATCAATAGCGCATTTAATGGCAATCAACGCATTTTCAATGTTAGTAGATGATTTGGGTGTAATAGTTTTAATCTTTTCGATAATATTATGAATGTTGGTTTCATTAATTTCAGTTCTCTCTACAACTTCTTGTGTGGTATTATTAAACGCAAATATATTAATAAATGCGTTTGTGGTGTTATTTTCTTTAAAATAAACAATCATATTTTCTAATGTATGAAGGATGTGTTGCATTTTAGTTTTCCCATCAGAACATATATCGGTCATAGAGCCTGATCTATCAATCATAAATATAAATTCGTGAATAGATTGTGACATTGGTGACGAAATAGCAGTTAATTGAAGTATGCCAAACTTCGCATTTTGAATTGGTATGTCTGGTATATCAACAATTTCATCAGTTTGAAATTGTAGTGATTTTTTAAGCAATAATGTAGAATTAGACATCGTGTGTATAATAAACTAATATACATACGATTTTAAGTAATTTTTTGTATCAATTTTATTCAATAAAATCTAAAAATCTGTTTTCGAGATATTCACTTGTTTGGAAATAGTCTTTAAATGATGTGCAAAATTGAAACGGACTATTTTTAATTGGTATGGAAACTGTAATATTATTAGGATTAATTTTTATTTCAAAATAGTCCAACTCGTTACCATTTTTGGTATAAGATATATTATCTAATTGATTTTTAACAAGTTTCCATCCATTTTCTGTAAATATTTGGTCTAATAGGAAAAACCCTTTATTTTTAATTTCAGTATTTTGTAGTGTTTCATTATTTTTTAACATAAAAGACATTTGTGAATTCTATATATACTATATAAATCAGCTTTAAATGTATTTTAAAAAGAATTTATGAGTTAAAAGTATTTTAAATTTATAAATACTTAAAAATACTTCTTTATAATAAATTATAATATGAACACAGATGAAAATGTAGTTTTGACTGAGAATGCTGTTCCTAAACAGGAAGTAAAATTAGTAGACGTTCCCATTACTGATGAGAATGTGTCACTAAATGTTATGGTAAGTTTTTTGACATTGGCGCACAAAAGAGGTGTTTTTGGCATTGATGAATCCGCAAAGATTTGGGAATGCATTAGAATGTTCCAAAAATCGGTTTAAATTTTACATAATAATTTATAACATTTACATAATAATTTATAACATTTTTATGTAATATATTATAAAATAGTCGTTTTAATATAAGTATTATAAATATTTATATTAATATCAATCGCTTTGACTAGGGTTCGAACCTAGGACCTTTTGGTTAACAGCCAAATGCTCTACCTACTGAGCTATCAAAGCATAAAAAATAGCGGGTAGTTGTTTCGATCAACCGACCTTTGGGTTATGAGTCCAATGCGCTTCCTCTGCGCCAACCCGCTATTTGTGGCAGTATTCATTGCATATTAAAATATAATGTTATATTTAAGTAGTTTTAAACTTAGAATAATAAAAATAATCTAATTTAAAGAAAATATAAAAATTTTAAACGTGTAATAACAAAATATTTATTTGTTCATATATAATATGTCATATCCAAAAAGTAAAAATGATGAAACAGAATGGTATCCAGACGAAGAAAAGAATGGAAAAAAATATTATCCAGACGCATTAAATACGAATGAAACAGAATGGTATCCTAACGCAAAAGAGACGATTGATAAACAATTAATGCCAAAAATAGATAGAACCAAACATAACTTTATATTATTGGCCGGGTTTCCTGGAGCAGGAAAATCTTCAGTTATATTACCTTTATTAAAAGACAAATTTTTATTAAAAGACGAATTAGGAGAAATTTTAGAAAACAATTTGTTTATTATATCTGGAGACAACGGAGTAAATAATGATAATATAGTCTATAAAATGGGTAGTTTTAAAACATTTAATAAAAATGTAATTGAAAAAGAAGTAACTGATATAAATGAAAAATTAATAAATGCGTTAGAAAAAAAGAAGATTATTTTAATTGACAAACCATTTTTAACTATTAATGATGAAATAACTGAATTAAAAAAGTGGATTGGCGCCATCAAACAAAAATATGAAAATGCTAATATATTTGTAATTTATCTTAATATACCGTGTGAAATCGCATACAACAACGCTATAAAAAGATACGAAAAAGATACAAGTAAAGGTCACATTAAATTAGATACATACGAAAAATATAACACAAGTGCAAAAAAAATATTCTTTGACCAAAATCTTTTAAACATTGAAGGAATTAACTATATACAATTAGAGTTTTCAAAAGAAGAATACACACCTAAAGAACGTTGCAAGGACCCAAAAGCAGATGAAAAAGAAATAAAACCAGATGAATTTATGTCTGGAGGAAAAAGAAAACAAACCAGACGAAACAAAAAAACAAGAAAGAAAACAAGAAAGAAAACAAGAAAGAAAACAAGAAAGAAAACGTATAAAAGAAGATGAATATTAATAAGTATTTAATTATTTATTAATATTTAAATAGGTCACACCGAGGTTCGAACTCGGGTTACATGATTCAAAGTCACGGGTGCTAACCACTACACTATGCGACCAAAAAAGTCCCCAGTGATAAATCTACGACGTACACGATGAGGCAGGTTTGTATTAGAAATGTCAACAATCATTTTATTTCCAACTGTATAAATAAAACGTCCATTTTTATTAGTATTAGTATGTTTTGCTGTTATGATATCATTTTTTTTGCGGATATCATTGCTTGTTTCAAATTAAATAATTAAATTGCTGTAAAGAAACGTGAATACATAGACTGGGATTCGAACCCAGGAAGCATAACGCACAAGGTCTTAAGTCTTGCCTCTTTGACCGCTCGAGAACCTATGTTTAATTTTGCTGACTTCGTTTGTTTATTTAATAATAAAAATTGCTGTATGAAGTCGTTATAATATAACATTTTTAATAATGAAACATTTTAAATAATAATTATATTATAAATGCTCACGGGCAGGATCGAACTGCCGACCCTCAGCTCATAAGACTGATGCTCTAACCACTGAGCTACGCGAGCAATTATTATGCTGTTATCTTGGTTATTTCTATATTAGAGATTGCTGTAAGATAACAAAATGAGAGATACTTTTCTATTCCTATATTACAAATATATAAAGCAGAATGTCTTTAAGTAGTTTTGTATAGATAAATATATAACGACAGAATTATTCTAATCTAGACTTAAATTGTTTATTACATTTCTTACATTGACGGAACGAACCATCATTTATTAAAGAAATCGTTTCAATTGAAGAACAAAACACACACTTTAGAGAGAACTTTGTTTTTAACCCACCGTTTGATATATATTGACTAAATGTATTAAATTGATAAGCATCATTTAATGGCGTTTGTTGAAAATTACTGTCGTTAAAAAGATTTGAATTACTCATAACATTAAATATAAAAGAGAAAAGAAACTTATTAAATAATCTTATTAAATAATATATGAACAAATACGATATGTATATTTCTTTAATTTTTGCAATTAAAATAGCATTTATTTTAATGACCGTTTCACATATTTATATGAAAGCGTCATCTAAAATGAATACAGACTTAGATAAAAAAATTGTTTATTGGAAAGATAGATTAGAATTCATATTTATTGCATTAATGTCAATTTTGTTGATTTATGTTTTTAACCCAAGAAGAGATAGAACTGCGATGATTGACGGTGAGACAAAACTACTATTCTATTTGTTTGGTTTCGTTTTGATGATTACTGGAAAATGGGGTGATTTTATCCATGAAACAAAATGGTTAAGCTATATTCAACAGTCAGTTGGTAAATAGAAACAAAATGATATTTATATTCGTTTTCGTTGAGCTAAATAACCAGCGGCAGTTCTACCAATAATGCCTGTATCGCTATGTGGTTTATAAATAAAAGTACCTTTGCTAACATTATAACATAGTTTTCTACCATCATACATTTTATTGTATGACAGTTTTGTTGTGTTAAACATTGTTATAAAATTACTAGATTTATTTAATCTATTTGATGGATAAGAAGAGGGTCCCATTATAATATTAGTATATACAATTAATATTATATTATGTTTATTTTCTACCACAAGAACCGCAACCTGGCTTAATAGTATGGATACGAGAAATCATAGGTGCGGCCAATGCGTTTGAAACATTATTTGCTAAATTAGTGTTGACGCTTAAAGAACGACCACGAGATGAAATAGTATTTCCATTTGAAATAATCATATTTATTTTTTTAGGCATATTATAATTTATATGGATAAAAAAATTAAAGATTACATAATTTATTATTTTCGTAAAAATTGTTTGATGCATATAAATTGCATTTAAAATATGGCATCAATTGTTCATAAGTATAATTTTGGTATACTGTTATATCTTGTCCTGAACTATCAATTATATCAAATTTAACGGTGTATGTATCACCAATAATAACATCAATAATGCCTTTTGAATAAAACACATTTATATTATATTTCGCATAAACAAGGTCTCCACCATTATAAACATAATAACTAGGACCGATTTCCGGATAATAATTTGGGTTATTATATAAAAGAATGTCTTGACTATTGTTGTTACAATTACAGCCATTAACTATATTAGTTTTTACACCATAAGGATATTTTAATCCCCGTCTCAATGGACCCTTGCCCTTTAATCGATTTAAATATCTGTCATATGAATTGTGTTTGATGTCACAACCAACACCTCCAGGTGTTTGACTTCCAGGTTTACTTGATGTAACAGATGTATGGCGTCTATTCATTGATGAATTTTGTCCCGTTGGAATCGTTGCTCTTTGAACACTTGGAACAGGTCTATCGCTCATTTGGTTCCAACATACTCCATAAAGATTAGCTTGTGGATCGTTTTTGGGATATTTATAACTTGATAATGAACCTAAATTAGATGTATAGAGAGAACCTTGAACACGAACTGTTTTTTGAATAATTTTTTGTTTCTGATATTTTTCCGCAGGAGTATTACCGTTTAAATTATGATTAAATCCTCTATACCTATAATAATATGGTGGCAAACCAAATCTTTTTGGATAGCTATTAAATACTATAGATGTTGTTCTAATTATATTATTCATTATATAAATTAGATTATATTATTTTTAATTAAAAATTGACATGAAAATAAGCAAAACAAACATAACACAAAACTATGAATAAAATAACGAATATTCCTAACAAAATTAAACAACCGTCGCAATGTTGTGTTCATTGTGGTAAAAGCTATGTTAAAAGAGCGAATTTGAACAAACACATAATTATTTGTGAACTTCTGCATTCCAAAAGAAATACCACGTTGATAATTGAAGACGATGAGGAACTTCCTTCTCAAAGAAAAATGTTTAATATGTTAATTGAATTGGGACAAAAGTATAACAAATTAGAAGAAAAGGTCACTGAATTAAACAAATGGGTTATAAAAAAGAAGAAAAAAATAAATATTCTGGAATGGTTAAATGAGAATAATAAACCTAATATTTTGTTTGATAACTTAATTGATAAAATAACAGTAAATGAAGATGACATAAAAAGTTTGTTGGAAAATCCTTTTAATTATGTTTTAAGCGAACTATTTTCAAGAACATTTAATAATTTAAATGAAGAAAATCCTATATTTGCGTTTGTTCAAAAATCAAATGTATTTTATGTGTATCAATTAATGAATGATACAAAAATATGGGTTGAGTTGTCGAAAGAAAAATTAGTCAGGTTTTTAAGCAAGGTTCATACAAAAATTTTAAAAGCATTTTGTGATTTAAAAAAGGAAAAAATACACGAGATTAAATCAAATGACGCATATTCAATCAAATTTGATAAGACTATGGTAAAAATAATGAGTGTTGAATTGAATCAAGAATCGGTTTTATCAAGAATTAAAAGTATGATGTTTTCAAAAATGAAAACCGATATGAAGGCTCTTGTTGAATTTGAGTTTGAATTTTAAGGACAAATTAGATGTTTAATCATAATTTTTTTACTCGTTAAATTGTAAAACAAAAGTATATTATTACGACAATAATGAAGATGTAATTCAATAAATATATTTTGTTTAAAATATATTTATATAAAGAAAAAACGAATAATCCAAACTTAAACCACAATATAACTGGGTTGAGCGGCTATTCCACATACACCAATATCATTTGTAGAAGAAGATTTTTGGATGCGAACATAACCTTGTTCTCCCCAAGTTGAACTCCAAGAATTACGAACTTTCCAATAATCAATCCCATTTTCTGTTCCATAACCGACAATTTCAACAGCGTGGTCGAGAGTTGTTCCACACTGAATAGCATCTGTTAATATTCCGCTCGAATATGATTGAAAATATCTGGTGTCTGCTTCAATTGCGATAACAACTGGTTGTTGGGAAACAGCAGCTTTCAATGATACTTGGTCGTTTTGTTTAACATCATAACAACCAGAAAATGAAACATCAGCTGAAGTGCATTTTTGGCAAGAACCAGCAGTTCTTGTTACCCCGGAAGTATAAGGGTAAGATGTCTCGGTACATTGACCATTGTTAATCATATATTTAAATGCTGAGTCGGGTTGTCCGCCATTACACCCCAAATTAAAATAACCGACACCACTTGCGCAATCAACCAAAAATTCTTCAGACAAATCTAATAATTCTCCCTTAGAAATCGCCCATACGCTTTCAGCATTTGCGGTAGTAGCAAAAGCCCAGCACGAACCGCATTGTCCTTGGTCTCTTACGGAATTGACAACACCGTTTTTAGTCCAATCAACGGAGGAATGAGTGTTTGAATCAGAACTGGAAAATGTTTCGCAACCGAATGATTGTAATGGTTTGTATCCGCTAACATATTGAGACTTAAATTCTTCAGGTGTTAAATCAGTAAATTGGTTAATTCCCATTGTGAAATTTTGAGCATGGTCAGAATTGTGAATAACAATATTACGTAGATTGGTGCGGAAAATTTGAAAACGGTTTTCAAACTCATCGATGGAGTCATATTTTCTCTCGAACCTATCTATGAAATTAGAAAATTGTTGCCACTCGTCGTTAAATGCGTTGCCGCAAGTAAACATCGTCAATAAAGAAGTACATAAAATGAAAAAATGAAACATAATATTATACTTTAAATATAGAAAAGTTTTTATTATGTTTTTTATAAATATAATTAACTGTCTAAATAGGTTTATATATATTTATTTACAAAATCAGCGTGTGTCATAAGTGGAACGCCCAATTTTTTCGCATCGTTTGCCTTGCCAGTATCATCGCTATCAATATTATCTTTTACTAAAACAATAAATGTATTTTTTGATACACTTGTTCCGTGTTTAGCTCCAACATTTTTAAGAGCATCTTGAAGTTTGCTATCTCTAAACCCGGTCATAACTATTGTCTTTCCAAATAAAGGATGTGAGTTATTAACCGTTTTTTTATCGGCATTTTCTTGCACTAATTTTTTAACCAATTGTGTTTCTTTAATGAAGTGAATAAAATATGGTATTCTCTCGACAAATGTTTCGGCAGTCTTTTTAGCCATACCTTTAATTTCTGTAATCTTGCTTATTTTTTGCGCATTTGTTTCTTTTGATAAAAGCACATTTGGATAAGAATCTATAATAAGTTCCATTTTTTTCTCACTAAATCCTCGTCCAAATATATTAGATGATGACATAATTGTTATTAAATTTGCGGTTTCTATTTTGTCTTTTATTCCATTATATAGTTTATTAGCTGTTTTTTCTTTAAACCCATCAACTTCTAATAATTCGTGAACATTCATTTTCAAAATTTTGGGGATGGTATCATAACCAGATTGAATAATTCGAGAGATATTTCCCGAACTTAACCCTTCAACGCCAATTCCTCTAAAGAAACCAGTAATATTTTTTTCTTTTACAGTATCATCCGTTTCCAAATTTTCAATCATAACATCAACTTGTGTATTATTCCATTTAAAGGGGACGGATGGCATTTTTGGTTGTTGTGCTGGAATGGTTACTTTGCGAATATGAGGAATGACATCGCCACTTCGAATGATCTGAATAACCGCACCAACTCCAATCTTATTATCATTAATAAATGAGCCATTAAAGCCAGTTGCGTATTCTATACAAACCCCACCAAGATTTATGGGTTCAATTTGAACACGAGGTTTTAAATATCCATCTTTACTTGGTGTCCAAATAACATCAACAACTTTTGCTTCGGCAATTTGATCAGATAGAACCATTTTAAACGCAAAAGCGTGTTCCGGATTTCCAGATTTTCTTGTATAATTTGCGTCATTTGTTACAATAACACCGTCAATTTCATAAATATATTTTTCACGTAAATAAACAAGGGTTTTGGACAATATTTCGTTTGTCAAGTTCTTTTCAGGCTTCCATAAAACAACTTCTACATCAAGTGTAGAGAGAAAGGTCATTTGTTCTGAAGGTTTTTTTACTGGTATGATTGTTTCATACGCAACAAAATGTAAGTCCTTAATAGTTTCATTTATGGTTTTATGATTAATGATTCCGGCTGCCATATTTCGTGGATTGGCAAATTTGGTTTTATATTTTGTTTCAAATATATTTTTAGGAATAATAAATTCGCCTCTTATGACAATGCCTTTGGTTTTGGGTAGTCGTAAATAAGGTATTAAATGGCTGACATCTTGTCCAATTTTACCATCACCTCTTGTGTACAATTTGGGCGTTGTGTCTTCTGTGCTATAAAGACCACTTACACCATCTAACTTACAAGATAATAAATAAGGTCCGCTATATTTTGACTTCCAATTTGACAACAATCTTGTGTCCGGTTTTATCTTGTCCATGGAACCCATTGGATACGGAAGAGTAACCTTATTACGCAGCACTTGAGCTCCGATTTTAGCAATTGATGTATTACTAGGATAATTTTGTTCAATATATTCTTTAATAATATCATATTCGTTATCCGTAATAAATGGTTGTTCATTAAAATATGCCTTATTTGCTTCACGAAGAATAAATGATAGTTGATTTTCATTCAGTTTTTTTAAAACAGAAATACCGTTTATCTTAAATTGTTTAACAGCATTTTGGAGTATATTTTTACTGTTATTGTCGTCACTCACACTTTCATCGTCATTGTGGATTTTTAGTTTTTTTTTAATAACCGCTCTACCATCTGTGCGCTCAGTTGGAGATTTATACACCAACCCCAAGAAATTGAAAATATCCTCTTCGTTCTTAAATGGATGTAGTACCTTATCTCCCTTCTTTTTTCCAACCATCCTGTTCAATCCATGTTCATTCATAGTATAACCCTTTTCGAGGGCTATGTGACGCATAACAGTATTGAAAATCTTACTGCCAGTAAAATACAATATGGCAAATGGAAATTGTTCAACAGTTGTATATAAGAAATCAACACGTCGAACTGTTTCAGAAGAAGGTAACTTTGCCATAACTAAACATTTCGTAGTCCCTCTAGAGAGAACCTCTAATATAATATTGTTTTTAATTAACACATCTATAAAATTTATAAAAACTTTGGGCGAATCAGATGTAATAATTACGTCAATGTCCCCAGAAGTTTGAGCGCCGCGTCGATACGAACCGACAATTTCAAATTTTGAATCAGAAGTAGAAACTTTATTAAAAACAAACCCGAATAATTCTTTATATTTTTCTATTTCAGAACGCGGTATTCTTTTCAAAACATCTTCATAATATTTAAGACCTACTTTTTGAATATCATTTATCATATGTTGATTTTCTCTTAATTGTGACACCGTTGTAATACCATTATCAACTAAGTCCTTTGCTTTCTTAGGACCAATGCCATAAATGTCTGCTAAAATATTAACGGGGTTATTTTTCTCTCTTTCTATAATTTTTAATGTTCCTGTTTCAAAATATTCAATCAACTTATCCATAATTGTTGGTCCGATTCCCGGTTTTCCTTTCAAATCATTGGGACTTACAATATCATCATTGTATGACATAATAGTCTCCTGTGCTTTTTGATAAGCTCTTGACCTGAATGGTTCTCCTTGTTTCAACATTATATCAGAAATATTTGACATAATCTCAATAAATTCTTCGTTTAATCTCCTTTTTGACATTTGTTTAATACTTTGAATATATCTTTAAATTATCTTTTATTTATAGCCATATTTATGTGAAAAAATAATCATTTTTTTTACATTTATAAAAAAATGATACAGAATTTATTTAATACACCAATCACACCTATATAATATAATGAGTTCTTCAAATAATCTCGGCGAAATAGATTTTATTCCTGGTAAATTTGAGTATGTAACTGATGAAAGTACGAGAGAAATGTTGGTAAATGCGTGGCAGGCAATTACTGAAACCGAATTATGGGGTTTTGTTAAGCAAGAGATAGATTCCTTTATGTTTTCAACTGATAAAAGGTTGAATATTATAAACAATAAAATGGAACAATTAGGATATAGTGGTCATTCTGGTTCAACGTTTGGTTTTACTATGCGGACAATGCAGTATATCGCAAAAAATGGAGAAGAAAAATATAAGACAATTGTGTTATCTCAATAAAAAATAAAATTATAAAATTGTGAGATTTTACACTAATAGATTTTTTAATTTCTCTCCAAATTTGTTTTGTCTTTTTGCCATATATTTAACTCTATTATACCATTCTTTATCGCGAACTAATTCATCACGTATAACATTAAAGGATGCTGTTGAACCTAAAATTAGATATTTATTTTTTTTAGGACTATAAACGCGTCCAAAATTCCCCCATATTTTGTTATTCTCTATTTTATTAATTTTTTTATTATTGTTTTCTTTTCTATTTTTTTTTGATTTTATTATGCCAGTCTTCATTGATGTTCTTTTTTTTAAAGTTTTGGACATACTGAAATATAAATATATTTTATTTTAAATCCTTTTTAATGAAAAAAAGGATAACCCAAATGGGCAACTTATACCTTTCGGTAGCCTTAGTTTTATTTAAAATTACAAATACAAATACAAGTCATAATTTAGAAATTTATAATATATCTTACCTTTTATTTCTTTACGCTGTCGAACTCGACCCTCTTCATCGCGGAGATTGCCTCCAATAGAGCCGTCGTCTTGACTGTCTCCGTGGTATAAAGTTTGTTGAAGTAATCCACTTGAGAGCGTAAATACGCATTCTCCTGCTCGATGGTCTGAACATAGCGTGTGTCAAACGTGGCAAGATGCTCGTCCTCTGCCTTTCTTTCCTGTTCAAGTTGGTCCATCATTGCGTCCTCTTCCATTTCCTCGAATAGCAAATCTATCTCTTTCTGGCTCATAACAGGCTGTGTAGAAGAAGCTACAGCTTGGCACCACTTTTTACTCTCAAGTGGTAGAGGGGGCAAAACAGATTTGGTTGGTTCGTCTGTCTTGTCAGCAGGACCACTGAACGCGTCGATATCAATGGTGGGTTTGCGCTGTCCAGGAATGTGTTTCTTACTCTTGTTCTCGAGAACAATCCAATACCAAGGCTTGTCATATACAATTCTGGCCTCTTTTTCAGGGTTGCGCACCAGTTCTTGAAACTTACGGGTGTCCTCTGTATCATACCACTCATAGAAATGGATGTATGCGGCGTGATAGGTGTTACCATCTTTGCCAGACTTGATGATAAAGTCAACCTTCTTAACGGAACCAATACTCTCTTCAAATGCGCCTTTCACCATTTCTTCGGTGTAATTAACATACACACGAGGAATGAAGAGACTGATATTTTCAATTCTGGACATGATTTATTAATTGATTGTTGTATTAGCTTAATGCGATTATGTATTACTGATGTCTTTGGTTGTGGAGAGAAAAAGCATTTCAATTTTTTTTATTTCTACATTTAGTATGTGATACTAAAAAAATATAATGAATAAAGCAAACCATTACAAGCCAAAGCCACACACCAAGCCACACACCAAGCCACACACCAATCCAAAGCCAAACAAGCCAAACCAAAGCCAAACCAAAGCCAAGCCAAACCAAAGCCAAACCAAAGCCACGGCAAGCCAAGCATCAAGCTAATAAAAAATAAAATTGAAATACTTTTTAATATAATTGTTTAAGACATAAATTATTAAATATTTGTATTAATACTAAAATGAGTTCCACTTGTGATTGCCCTATTTGCATGGAGCCGGTTGAGGCAAGTAAAAACTGTGTCACTACTGAGTGTGGACACACGTTCCACTCAAATTGTCTTATGACAAGTGTTGCACACAATGGGTTTAGATGTCCTTATTGTCGAACAGATATGGCACAGGTTCCTAATGAAGAAGAAGACGAATACGAAGAGGAATACGAAGAGGAATACGAAGACGATGAATATGCTCTCAGGGGCTTCAGGCTCTTTATGAACAATATTAATGCCGAAGAGCACAGCGATGAGGATATAATAGAGGAAGATGTTTATTTTCAACATCACGGAAATGATGAACCAGAACCACAATTGGAGCATCTTCCTACGTGCGAGTTTATTGCCAGGAAGCTTGTAGAACAAGGCGTAACAATGGAAAATATTGTGAAAACGTTGCTTGTTCACCATGAAGAGTATGATTTACAAAATGAGCAACTAGAACGGGCAGAAGATGAGCTCTTTGGTAAGATGCGTATTATTATTTCAAATTTCACTCCATCAAATGTGTAAGTAATTTCACTCCATCAAATGTGTAAGTAATTTTATATTATAAACTTTAATTAAAATACCTTGAGAACAATGTGTTCATTATATTTTTTTAGTATCACGTTCAGAATGTAGAAATAAAAAAAATGAAATGATTTTGTTGATATATAAGAAAAGCATTCTTAAAACACACTTGGTATTTAACTAACACAATGAATTCTTCTTGCAAAAGTATCTATATCCCTCGTATGCGCAATACACATACAGAGGATACAATTAAAAGGGTTATGAGCTTTTATGGGATTGGAATTGTAGAGCGTATTGACTTTACGCAAATCAACAAGAAGCCTGGGTTTTGTGAGATTGCTGACAATAATTTGATGTCAGCTTTTATTCACTTCTCTGACTTAGTTTACGGGGAAAAGCGCTTGATGGGTATAAAATTTTGGGAACAGATTGAGACGGGCAAACCATACGGAATTCTGATTCCACATATGGCCCCAGATGGCACGCCATATGTGGTGGAAACGCAACTCCGTCATGAATATTGGATTTGTTTGAAGAACAAAAAGCCAATACAAGAGACGATGATGAACATTCATCAAGTTGTGGAAAATGGGCGTTACTTAGAAAACTTGGTCGAAGAGCAGAGAAAGACAATTGAGAGACAACAGAAAGACATTGAAACACTGAATGGGAAAGTGGATGAATTGATAAATAATTTGTGTATTAAAAATTATAATACGGACGATTTTATGACCGTTAACGAATTAGAGGGATGTGAAGACGAAGACGAAGACGGCACTAGTTGCAGCACTCACTCGAGCATGCCGTCGCTTGTTGATTGTAATTGAAAGATTGTAAAAACAAATAACTAAAACCAAATAAAAACAAATAACTAAAATAAATAAAAACAAATAAAAACTTTTATTTTTTCTATTACATTATTAATGTATAATTTTATAAAAGGCAGAAATAGGACAAAACATATTCCAATAAAAAATGTTCGTGAAGTTCCACCAGAAAAACCAACTGTAGCAAAAACATTTTCACTCTTTAGCCAACCTTATTTAGATACATATAATCAATGTTACAAAAATATTGTAGTAGTAAATATAGTTCCGGAAGGTCCGTTATCCAAACTTGTGAGATTAGTAAATTTCCCACCCTTAAGTGAATTTAAAACTCCAGGTGCGTGCGCTCCTTTAAAGCAATGTGGTTACGCAATGATGTCTCTTAGAACATTCAATGCGAGTTGTCGAAAATTTGGAGAAGATTTAATGTCTGTGAATGAGATACCTGATTTAATATCATATATGGCAATGAACGGTTATTCAGTTGACACAAGCATAACTAAAATGTTTAACACTAGTGAAATAAGGTTTGATTCCAATGTTGGAAATAAATTAATTTGTTTTGTCACATATATTGGTTAACTTAAAAATCATTTTAATTCATTATGTAAAAAAATGAATTAAAATTATATAACAATTTTAATTCATTATTATAATATGTCTGAACAAGTCAACTTTAGTTCTCTTAATTTACCAATTCCGGATATAGTAAAAATATATCCATATGAAAAGAAGAGAGAAATATTTGATTATTTATTTTCTATGACTGAAATAGAAAAAGAAGGTTATAAAATAGCGTTCAATCATCTTGAAAGTTCATTTGACATTTTAAGAAGTAATGGATATAAAAATTGGAAAAAATAAAACTAAATAGAAAATCTTACTCTTTTGGTTTTACATTTTCGTTTTAAAAGTGGGCGTCTCGTTCTATTTCCGCCTGTTTGAATAACAGGAACAGTTGTAACTGGATTTTCAAATTTTTTTATAGAACCACCAACTCGTTTAGAAATTTCCGTTCCCTGTTTGTTTAATTTTTTTAAGGCTCCTGGGGCTTGCGCTAAGCCTTTTCTTTCATTTAAATTTGGGATTTTATATTCTGGTGTTGGAACTAACTCATTTGCTTGTGTAACTACATTTGTTTTTGCGAGGTTTAGTGATTTATCCATTTCTTCTTTTTTCTCAAGACCTTCGTCTATATTTTTACTTGTTTCGTCAACAAAATTAGATATGGTTTCTGTTGCTTCACTTGTTGCTTCAACTACATCTCCGATAGCTTTACTTGCGTCATTTGCTACTTTGCCTGCTTCAACAATTGCACCAACAAAAGGCACTGCGGCAGCACCATCAGTGACGACTTTAATAGCCCCCGAAGCTGCCCCCGAAGCAGCTTTTGTGCCAGATTCGTTTAATTCATCAATTGCTTTATCTATAGGTTCATCCATAGCATCAAGAACAATATTAGTATATTCGGCAGCATTTTTAATAGTTTCTTTGAGTTCCTCTTTATTTTCAGGCGTACTAAATTTTTCATTAAAATTTTGTAAAATTTTTCTAGTTTCTCCAATTGCATTATCTAATGAGGATTCAATTTCAGGACTTTTTAATACATTGTTTACTCCTTTAACAAGTGCGGCAGCACCTTCTTCTGTAATACTCGGGCTTGTTTCCGTATCTTCAGCATCTTCACTTTTTTTTATAGTTTGTAGACCAGCCAAACGCAATGCTTTTGTTTTGGCATATTCAAATGCTTTATCTGAATAATCAGACACATTGTCCTTTAGTACATCTATAATGCTTTCATTTTCTTCATTTTCTTCATTTTCATCCTTTGGTTCAGTTTCATCCTTTGGTTCAGTTTCATCCTTTGGTTCAGTTTCATCCTTTGGTTCATTTTCATCCTTTGGTTTAGTTTCATCCTTTGGTTTAGTTTCATCCTTTGGTTTAGTTTTATCCTTTTGTTTAGTTTTATCCTTTGGTTCGTCACTACCACCGTGATAATTTTTTAATTTGTTTGTTCTATTTTTTTTGTTTTTTTTAATGTGTTTAGTTTTTTTACTCATGTTTATATTATAATAAGAAGTTTAAATTTATATTTGTTACTTACAATAAATATAAATTTTACTGAATATTTTTATTACAGATATTTTTCTTATAATCAGAAAAAGACATTCCTAATTTTTTATCGACAACTTTCTTATCGATTTTTTGTATAAAACTAAAATTTGCGAATTTACCCTCGTGTGTATATCTATTCGAATTTTGTTTTAATATTATTTTTGCGTTTTCTTGAGATCCTGTGTTTTTTTTGTTCGGAATACTATTTTTAGGCGGTGCCGCAGTAGTCACATGACCAGTCCCTGCTTCCCTATTATAACTTTTAAACTTGGCAAAAACAGATTTCTTCTTTTCTTGAAGATTTGTTTTATTTTTTATGGACTCTTCTTTTATTCGTTTATCGTTTTCTTCCTTTTCAACTTTTGTTTTTTCCCATTTTTCTTCGGCTAATTTTAATTCTTCACTCATGTCTACAAAAATAGGTCTGCAATTAAACAGTTTAACAAATTTTCTTCCAACAACTTCTAAATATGTATAAGGAACTATTTTATCACTATAAAATTTAAATGTTTCGCAATCTTTATCATATTTCATTAAAACATTGCCTACCGGTGTAAATTCTATTACAAAATTGTTTTTTAAATTATCCAATTTTTTATTAATAATAAATTGTCTTGCCTCTTCTTTATATTTTTTTAATTCGGACTCATTATAAATTTCACACGAATATAACTGTTCCAGTTTTTTCTTTTCTTCTTCAAGTTCAAACTCTTTTTTTTTTAAAGTTTCAATTTGTTGTTCTTTTGTTCCTTCTTCTTCTTCTTCGTCACAAATACAATAACCTTCAATGTCCTGATATTTAATTAATGTTTGTATGTGTGTTATTGAATTAGTAATGTGTGATATTTTATCATCTCTTTCAGAATATGACATTTTCAATATTTTTGCGAGTTGTTCTTCTTCTTCGGAAGTCTCGTGTTCGTTAAAAACATATTCTTTATCCATTTTTCTGACATCTTCTAAATATTTGTCTTCATATTTTTGTTTTGTTTCCACATTAGATAATTCTATTTTATTTTCATCAAATAGTAAATGTCCGTACATAACACTGTTGTAAAATTCTATAATTTTTGTAGTGTTATCATTTAATCTATATAAATTACTTGTTAAATATTCAGGTATGTAATTTTTAAAATACCAAATTATAAATATTGTATAAAAAAATGGTTCTAAAATCATATTATTATTATATATATTTATAGTTTTAAATAGTTTCCTTAGTAAGATGTTTTCTTTCCGCAAACAAATCCTTAATTTCACGGGATAGGTCGGGTAATTTAATCAACTCGTAATTTCCCTCTTCCGCATCTGGATGTAATCTAACAAGATATAAATCTTTAACAATCTTACCATATTTCTCTTCAATAATAAATTTATATGTATTGAGTTGTAACGCATAATGCCAGAAATTGGAGTCTGGCATATGGCAAATTTGTGGCGTTATAGCAAATTTATTAAAATTATTAATTCGGGTGATAAGTTTCGACCTTTTCCAGTCATAAATTGAAAGAGTTCCGTCTGGATTTTCATAAATCATATCAATAGAACCCGATATTTTTACATCATCGTGATAAACCGTCCATTCAGTTCTAAATGGTTTAAGCTGTGGGAAATCCTTTACAAAATTAATAAAATATTGCCACTCAATTGGTTTCGTATCGTGTGTTATTTTGTTTTCTATTTGATAATTTTCATACAACTCTTTATTAGTGTAACCTAACGGTATTTTATTATTATTGTTAAAACATTCTATCTCGTAGTGAAGATTGGTTCCAGCACCCGCAACAGCATTGCTATTATTGTTCCATTGAGACTTAATTTGGTCTGGAGTAAGTCCCCAATATTTATGCCCTTCTTTCCAGCCTTTACTTTTCATCATGTTATCAATAATGCTATCCGCGTCAAATTTGGGAAAATTAGAATGAACCCACGTTGTAACTGAAGTGTATTTTATATTTGGTTCAGAAAGGACAATGTATTTGTGACCTTTTTCGTAAAATTGAATTCCTGCATCACGCGGATGTTGGTTCTCAAAAGATAAAACGGGTTGTAGTTTAGAAAGCATAATGAATAATATATATGTTCATAATTCTTTATTTATTTATTTATCTCATTTTTATTTGATTTAATTCGTTTTTTAGACTATTCATTTCTTGTTTCAAATGTTTGATTTCTTTAATTAATATTGGTATCAAACCGATATAATTTACACTTTGTTTTTCTTCTCCATCTTTCACCCCATTTACCAATTCTGGAAAAACTTCTTGGAGTTCGTGGGCGATTAATCCTATATCTTGTTTTTGAGACATTTTATTAAAATATGTTACTGGTTTTAATTTATCTACTTCAAATGTATTGTCTAATTGTATTATATTTTCTTTAATTCGATAATCAGACATCTGAGTAAATATTCCTCTTACAATTGCATTTCCAGTTACATCTAAGGAATAAATATCATTATTACTATAATCTCCTCCTATATTTAAATAAGAACCAGGTATATATACACCTTCTGCTGCCCCCAAAACAATTTGATTATCAGCAGTTATTAGGGCACCGGAACCTAACGCGGTTGAAATATTTCCTGACACATCTGAACTAACCTGAGTATTATATCCTAAAAACGTAGTACTTGAACCTGAACCAGTTTGACCAGCTAATCTACCGACAGCAACAGAATTATCACCAGTATTATAATTACCCGCATTAGTACCAATCGCAACAGAATAATCACCAGTATTATTTTGACCTGCTTTATAACCAACTCCAACAGAATATTCACCAGTATTATAATTACCCGCATTATCACCAATCGCAACAGACCTATAACCAGTATTATT
>JACKZZ010012664.1_pt1 | contig 28323 bp, 52 predicted proteins | sample 8027871 | NCBI WGS metagenome assembly JACKZZ01 (sample SAMN15724774, study PRJNA655200) | protist metagenome | isolation source: fluorescence activated cell sorting (FACS) single amplified genomes of... | place: USA: West Boothbay Harbor, Gulf of Maine | collected 2000-07-19
ACTTAAGTAACCATCATTGTGACAATAAATTGCTTGTACGCCTTTATCATCTAACTTTGCTATAATTGATCTTGTTGCCATATTATTTTTTTATTTGGTTTTCGACACCACAAGCCCATTTCTTTCGAAATGAGCATTGCAGTTAACAAAACCAAATGTTATGTCTTTATGTCTTTATAGTTTTTCATTTTTTCTTACTTATTGAACGTGTTCAATATACGAAAGATTTTTCGCTTCTCCAAGTTGTTTTGCAATTATTTTTAATCTTCTCTACAATGTTTACACTCGTCATTGTTATCTACTTTAATAACCCAAACTTTAGTTTTACCATTTTCTACATAAGTTCCTGAATGTATGTGATAACCTACATTGTGTTCTGATAAGTCACATCCATATTCTTCTACTTGTTTTGTTGTAGTGCATGAATATAAACTAAATGCTAGTATGGGTATTAGTAGTTTTTTCATGATATTCTTTTATAATAATCAGTAAAACTATCTACACTACTTAATGCAAAATATCTTTCTTTACCTTCTTTGTTAATACCTTTAACTAAACAATCTTTACCACCTTGTATTAAATGACCATTCAACCTAACATTTAATGCACAACTGTAATATCCTCTGTTACTATTACTATATTTTGGACTATTAGGTGCACCAAGGTAATATGCAAACTTAATTATGTCAGTGTATCTAGCACCATGTGAACCAAATTCATTTGTAACATAATCTAATATACAATCTTTTTTAGTACGAATATTACCTTCATATGTTTGCTGCAGCATAGTGTTATTTAGTATTTCTGTATAATACTGTGCAGTAGATCTTATGTCATGATCTGAATCAACTCTTATTCCTTGTAAGTCAGTTTCATAAAATTCACTAGATAATTTAGTTTTATGTCTTGCTATTAGTGCTTCATTTGATTGATTAAGTGTAGCATACTCATCTGTAATTGTTTTAATATCACATAACACATCTAAGGCGTCTAATGTACCTTCAAATCCAGGTATGTCATTACTTCCTTGTAATTTGTCTACAGGGTGTATTGATTCTTTTTTGTTGTTTTTTTCTAATGCTACTGCTATACGTTCTAACAATTCATTAGTTCTGTGTGCTTGATCTCTTTGCATATTATTTGGTTTTATTTTGTTTTTATCCTTATTGAACGTGTTTAATATACGAAAGCTATTTGGCTTCTCCAAGTTTTTCTGTGGAAGCCTTTAAAGCTTCTTGTACCCCATTTGGAAACATTTGTTTAAAATTATCTCTACCTACTGTGTTATATAATTTAAGTATGCCTTCATTTTGTTTTAAACGTATTTTATAATCTTCATAAGATTCATTTTCGCTTCTAGCGTTGCTGAGGTTTACCTCAGCGAACGCACTATAGTTGTCTATTTCTTTTGTCATATCTATTTTTATTTATTATACTAATTCAAATGCTAATTCACTTAACTTCTTATTTACACTAATACTTTGTTTGAAGTTTTTAATTGGTCTAGCCTTTCTAGTTTTAGTGTCTGCATCTTTTACTTTACCACTTGCAGCATATAAGTATTTACCTTGTACTATACTTTCCTGTACTCTATTAAACACTTCATACAAGCCATTACCTGCATCTTCTTTTCTTTCTACATTTAATAAATCATCTATGTCAACAACATCAGCAATGTTATCTTCATTGTATGACTTAGCTGTAAATCTAAGCAATGCAGCTTTTTTAGCAAATTCAATTTGTTGTGCTTTAGTTAATTCAACTTTTTTCATTGCTGTAATTCTAGTAAGCACTTCACCCATTGTTTCTTCAAATTCTTTAACTAACTCTTGTACTGCTTCAAATGAATAACCTTTGTGTACCAATCTAGCTGTACCATAATCTTCAGTCTTAATAACTAAACCATTAGAACACACTAATCTAAATATACCTGCTGACAACGAAAATGCATTACCCCCATCATGACTATTAGTTAATAGTATTTGTGGGTACTCTTCTGAACCTTCAACTTTATATTTAGGGTGTTCAAGTGTAATCATATGCTTTTGATAACCATTAGTTGTTTTTTTTCTAGCTTTAACTTGAACTGCATCTGTAACTTCATAACCTAAAGTACGTAAGTCATTTACTACTTTCATAGTAGGGACGAACGAATAATGTTTTGACAAACCTAATTTTTCTATTTCACTGTTTGTCATTGTGTTTTTCAACGCAACAGGACACAATAATGCTATTTCACTATCATTTAATGCCTGATGATTTTTTACTTTTTCTGCTGTTGTTTCTTCGAATGCTTTTTGTAACCTTACTGCTACATCAAATTCATTGTTTAAATCTTCTTTACTCATAATTTTTTTACTTTGATTTTTACTTATTTTTATATTACGTCCAATATACGAACTCTATTTTGCTTCTCCAAGTATTTCTATGGAAGCAGTAATTTTTCTTTTAAACGCTTAATGTGTTTACAAGCTTGAAGCCATGGTCTATATAACGTAGCTGGACAACTACATTCAAATGATTCATTTCCATTCTTATGTGTTCTAGTAACTATATATGTTTTACCCTTAGAACCCATTTCTCCATATTTATGCTTCCATTCCATTAGCGTTCTAGTATTACATAATCACCAAAGTACTTATCAAATACATTTATTAAGTTTTCGTAATCACTACTTTGCATTTCTGTAATTATATCTTGTTGTGCTATGGAATCATATCCTAATTGTTTAGCTAATCCTTTTGCTTTACCCATTAACACAAAAGCGTTACCTTCGGGCCCTGTTAAATCAATTACAATTGGTCCTGTGTTTTGTTGTTTTTCTCTTATCATCTTAATTTAATCCTATTAGTTGTTCATCTCTTAAGTTAATTAACTCTTGTTGTGCATAACATCTTTCAATTACATCATCTAGTAATTGAATGTCTGCTTGTAACCCACGAACCAAAATTGAAGAAGCATATTCCCCACAATCAGCTAACACTTTTTTTTGTGCTAACATTTTGTTAGTTAAGTCTTCAATTAGTTCTTGTAATACAGGTCTTGGCTGTAAGTCTATTTTGACATTATTGTATTTCATCTTTTTTATTTTTATATTACGTCCAATATACGAAGGGTTGTTTGCTTTTCCAAGTTTATTTGCAATTACTTTTTCACCTGGAATTATTCTAAATGAAAAGATAATTGTAAAATCATTTGGAGATCCAAAATATTTTTCGTATATTACAGTATAATTAAAGAGATAAAAATGACAAACAAACAATATATAACTAGGAAATTTAAGTATCAAAATAGAAAAGAATATAGAAAAAATAATCCTAAAAAATATAGTAGTTTAGATAAAGTTTTTATATTTTTTGGATATATTACATTGATTTCGATATTTTATAAATTAATTGTATTAATTTCTCCAAAATAATTGCAAAATAATTTGGAGAAGCCAAATAGCTTTCGTATATTGAACACGTTCAATAAGTAAATAATAAAACCACAAAAAAATTAATTATGAAAAAATCAGTAAAAACAAACAACAATTTCAAAGTAGATTTGAATTTAGTAAAAATGAAAGACGTTAAATTCAATGACGATCTATTCATTCCCATTAAAACAAAAACAATAGTTGATTCAGTATTAAGTAGTGAAGGAGGATTATTTCCAGGCACTAACACAGTAGTAATTGGTGATCCAGGTGTTGGAAAATCAACAGTATTGTTAGATTGGATTGCTAATATGCAAGACCAAGGTAAGAAAGTATTATTCATCTCAGGTGAAATGAATGACATTGACATGTATGGTTATGTAAAACGTTTTCCTAAATTTGGAAAATTACCTATTTTATTCATGAATGATTATTCAAATTGTCCTAAACAAGCAGTTGAACAAGTATTAAATGAAGGTTATGATGTTGTACTAATGGATAGTTGGGCTGAAGTTACATCAATGGTAAAAGATCAGATGGGATGGGCAAGAAATAAAGTTGAATCTTGGTTATTAGAGTTATTAGAAAAAAATAACAAAGCAAACAATAAAGCAAAAAAGAACACAGCATTCATTTGTATTCAACAAATGACTAAGCAAGGTGAATTTGCAGGTAGTAATAGAATTAAACACATGACAACAGCAATGGCAGCATTAAGATTTGATGGTAGAGGAGCTGATGCAGAGCGTTATTTAGAATTTAGTAAGAATAGACGTGGTAGTGTAGGTGATAAGGTTTACTTTTCACTACATAGAGGAGGATGTGTAGATTATAGTTTTGAAATGGTTGATTAGTTTAGTGGTTTTTACTAATTATTTACGATGAGAGAAGGCACTAATTATTTAGTGCCTTTTTTCTACCATGGTATCATTGTTAATCCTATTAAGTTAATGAGATGTTCAAATACAATAAAAAATAGAATACCACCACCTATTTGCCAAGCCCAATGTTTCCAACCTGTTAATCCTGCTTCCCACTTACGGAATTTACTGTTTTTAGCTTTTTCTTCTAATCCTGTTTTTTTACTAATCTTGCTAGCCCAATAATTTGGGTCTACTATGTCAGATAATAATTTTAGGAACTTAATCATCTTCTTGAAATTCTACATCACCATAATCATCAATTGGTTTGTCTCTTACTAAATCCCAATCTGCATTATCTATAATTTCTTCTCGAGCATCTTCATCACCCGTTTTCCACAGTGCTAATTCTTCTTCTGTTAACACATATTCTTCCCATCTGTAATTTGAGTAATTTACGTTTCTTGTTAATTTTGCCATGTTAATCTAATAAAGTTATATATGCTTCTGAGTTGTTTTTTCTAAACCAATCCATTCCTTTTTTAAGGTCTTTTGCACCAAATTCTAATGCTTCTTCCCTTAATATACCCATTTCTAACATTAATGTTGCACCCATTATAAAATCATACATTGATAATTCTGCTGCTGTTAGTTCGGCTTCTTCTCCTGAGAATCTATTTTGTACAGTTGCTCCTTCTTCATACATTTCTCCTGTAAACCATTTTGGTAGTGTTTGTTTACTCATTATTTACCAAATTTATTATATTTGAAATTTCTTTCTACTAATTTCTCTGCTTCTTCAATTGCTAACTTATGTGATTTAAATGGCCCTGCTACTTTATTTTTTGCATGGTAAACGAATACTTCTACACTACCTTTTACTTCTTGTACTCCTCCTCTAAGTCCTTTTTTAATTCTTGGCATTTCGATTTTTTGTCTTACATCAAGGTAACCAACCTTACATACATAACTTCCGTATTTTTCTATTTTTCCCATTTATCTAGTTCTTATATATTTTTTACCATTTTTAATGTACATTGTTCCTAAAGTAACATTGGTTATTTCTCTACCTAACATATCATACATTCTACCATCATTAATTTTGTTAAATGTTATTTCATTGATAGATGTTGGATTCATATTAAGTAATACCCATGAGTAAGTATTCTGATCGAACACTAACCAATCTTCTATACTACATACTTCTAATACACCGTTTTCGTAAAGGTATACATCATAATTTAACTTTACTGTATCAGCTGTTGTAACTTGTGGAAAATAAGCATACATACCTTGATCTGCATAGCATAACCCATTAGTGCATACTCCCCAATATACTGTCATAGAGTCAGGATTATGAACTATACCTGTTGTGTCAAGGCCTACATTAAATCCTTGACTTTGATCTGTCCAATATGTTATTGAATCACAACAAAAATAAGGTTGTTGCATCATAGACATCATCATCCAACTACCATTATTCCAAACTAATGTATCACAAGTTACACATGTATAACATAAATTACTATCACAAAATACACTTGTTAAACAAATAGAATACATTTCTGTTGTGTCTGTAAAGAAAGATATAATTGATGATGTATCTGTTCCTACATTAGTACCACACATTAAACAACTTGTCCAATCATAACTCTGAACATATGATATGGGGAAATTATTTGGTGTTAAATTAGTTTCTATTGTAGCTGCCCACCACGTACTAGTAGGGCTAATTGATAGTTCTATTGAATCACATATGTTTATTTGTGCTTGTGTTTGTAGTCCAAGCGCGACTAATAATACTACTAATAATTTTTTCATTTTTTTATTTTTTAATTTCAAAAGCTAACCTATCCATCTTGTATGAATATATGAATGCTTTTATTATTATTCGTTTAATTACTTCCATATGTAAGTAAATGGAATATCTCCAAATGTTGTTGTTGTTATCCACATATTATTTATTTTTATTGCCCCACTTTTTCATATCTTCTAACATTTTCTTTTGACGTTCTACTCTTTGTCCTTCTGCTATAGCATATCTACCTATTAAGATTGTTACTGCTATAACTATTAATGATATAACTACTCCACTCATTTTTATCCTTTTAATAATTGTTTACCTGTGTGACCTTCATTTAAACCACCTTTAAAGTACAAATCTAAAAATGCTGTAGGCCATAACATAACAGGGCCTTTATATACTGGGTTAGACACTTCTCTCATTTCACCTTTAACTCCTGCTCTTCTAGCTGCTGTTGCTACTTGTTGACCTAATTCAGAACCTGCTGCATGTCCTAAATAGTCATATAAACTTTTCATTGTCATACTATTATCTTTTTTTGTTATTATTTTTATTTTTTCTCTTTTGGAGGAACCTAATCTTCTTTTAAATATTTCATTTGTGTCAGGATTTCTTTCGTAAATATAAGCCATTACATTTTTCTATTTATTGTATCTTGTGCAAATTCAATATGACCAATTACTTTTGTAATTATATTAGGTAGATCCGTTTTTAATTTATCATGATTTCTACTTAAACTAGCTGCTTTTATTTCTAGTTGTTTTCCTAGTTCAGCTATTTTTCTATCTGTTTCTACTTGGTAATTGTTAAAATCACTCATTAATGCTTCATAGGCATGTTTTGCTGCTATTAAATCACCTTCATGTAAATCATTAGACATTTTTTGGTCCTTTTTTAACCAAATAAATAAACCTATTGCTGTTACTCCTAATACTATTCCTATTATACTTAGTATCATAATTTTTTTAATTTTAATGTGTTTTCTAAATTGTATGAAAGAGATTTTGGGTAACCAACTTGTTTGTATAAATTCTTAAAATTTTTTACCATTTTAGAAGCTACTGTTAATTGTTCTTCTGTATTGCAACTTTCTATTACTAGAAGTGTTTTATTATATGCTTTCTCTAGTGGTGGGTGTTTGGGGTACATAACTTTGTTGTTTATTAACATTAGGACCAAATACTACTCTTTCTTGATTAAAAGGACGTTTTACTTGTTCCATTTTTTCTCTAATGTTTTTAATTTTGATTTTTTCAATCCCCTCTGTTTCAAGGGCTTCTAAATAACCATTTAACCATAAATAAAATTCTGAACTATTCATATTTTTTTATTTTTTGTTTTTTATAATGTTTAATAATTTTTTCTTTTATTTTAACTAATAAAGCACAATCTTCATAACGTTCTTCTTCTACAAATGCTTCAATCATTAAATCTAAATCTTTTATTTTATCTTTTGCTGACATTTCGTCTGTTTCAACGTAATCATCAATAAATTCCTCATTTTTTTTAAATAATGCTAGCGATGTTTCGTTTGCTTGTTTTAAGAATTTTTCAATATCATTTTTATCTCTAATCTGAAAACTAAACATAAAATTTTCAATACTTTCAATTATTTTATCTTTATCTTTTGTTCTATCTTGAAATAAATTCCATCTTTCACTTTCTGTTGACATAACTTCTAATTCCATAAATAGACTACTTTCAGTGTTGTTTTCTTTAAGTTTATCTAATTGGTTTTCTGTAATATACACTGTAAACACTCCAAAATAATCATCTTGGTCTACAATGTTTTCTGATTTGATAAGACAGTCATTTCTCTTTAACCAACCATGTAAACGGAGATGCTGTGAACCATCAAATGTAGTTAGAAATACTTCTAATTCTCTATGTCTGTTAAATTTACCCATTATATCATCTATTCTGTCCATAAATATGATCCTTATATGTCTTCCAGGTCAAATAATTGTTTTTTACTTGTACCCCCAACATACTTTTGAATCAACTGTTTAACAAATACCCTTTCACTGTCATTTCCATCATTGGGATATAAAGGATAAATTAATAATTGTGCTGCATCATGTATACTGAACCCATCCATAATTAGTTCCGCTATTTCAATAGTGTTTCTAGTAGATATCATTGTTGATAATCTAGGTGAGTCACTAGTGATTTCTTTCCTAATATCACCTACTATGCTACACAATTGTAATAATTGATTTTCATCAATTGTGGGAAATTTACCTTTAAGTAAAGTGTATTCATCATCTTCAGACAAAGCATCCATTTCAATTAGTGAAAACCTGTCTAGTATAGCTCTGTCAATCACTCTAGTAGCTGTGTATTCCATTCCTATGTTTGCAGTTGCAATAAATGAAACACCATTTGCTATTTTAATTGTTGGTGAATTGTCTTTTTCATCTAACCTTAAATAACGTTGTATTGGGTCTAACACAGTCATTAAGATATTCCAAGCTTCTGGGTGTGCTCTCGACAATTCATCTAATAGTATAACGGCATTTTCTTGTTGTATTGCGTTAACAAATAATGATTCACTAAAGTATGTACCCGAATCCTTGTTATAGTGGGTGTTTCCAATTAAGGTTGAACGTGGGTCTTGTGTAGCTCCTAAATTAAAATAATGTAATTCACGTTCTAGATAGTTAGCTGCTTTAAATGTAGCGTCTGTTTTACCACAACCAGAAGGACCAGTCATCATAATGTTTTTACCTTTCTCTATGTTACGTACTAGAAACTTCCACTTTAACTTGTCAATAAAAAAGTCTTTAGGAGGTGTAGCGTGTTTGAAATCACTTACTAATTTTGTTACTATTGCATTTTCGATTGGTGATTTTTTACCCATAAATTGTTCTTTTTCTTCGTTAGTAATCCACTTGAAACCTAACCTAGTACCCCTTTGGTAGGTAGCCAAGTAAGTTTGTGTATTTATTGCCTTTTCCACACGTTGTTTAATGTCAGGACGCGTTTTCATATAATCCGCTGTTAACGGCTTATCATTAAGTATATCAATTGCTTTAACTGCTCCATTGTCGTCATAATGACCTTTAATTATTTGTTCCCACTCTTTCATTTATTATTTTTTAGTTTTATTTCTGGTTTTGTATTAGATAAGTCTTGAGTTTTAGGACCTGCCATTATCGCTTTTTGATGTCGTGCATACAATTCCATACACACAAATATCTTATCCATACTTACGTGTTGTGATGTATGACCAAAGTGGTCTTTGTAAAATTCTTCTGCTGTCATATCTATTGTTTTAGTTCGTCTTTAATTTGATCATCATCCATTGCTAGAATTTCTTCTAAATAATCACCTATTTGTTGTATGGTTGTTATCTTATTTTGTCTAAGTTGTGTTTCTAAAACACCTTCATTTTCGTAATTTCCTCCATAATCACTATACTCTTTTAACCATGCTGCTAATACTTTTAATTGATCTTTCATTTTAATTTTTATAATTTAATACTGCTAATTCTTTATGTTTTGCTTCAACTACAACATCAATGTCTAAACCATATGATTCTATAATACCTGTAATTCTATCACTGTGTGCTTGTGCTCTAATAGACTCGTCTAAATGTTCTTCACGTCTACTTTCACTGTAATGACAACAAGGTGTAATGCCTTTTGGCCATGTTTTAGCAGCTACTAATAGAGCTTCCTGTTCAGACAAACCACCTGTACAAAATTTGTGATGATAATAATCAAATACAATTGGAATACCTACTACTTTATGTATTCCCCAATATAATTCTCCTACTGAATACATGTTTGCTTTGTCATCATTTTCTATTGTCAAACGCGATTTAGTACTGTCATTTAATTTATTAAAATTATCACACCATCTATTTAATGTGGCTTTTTTATCACCATAAGCACCACCAACATGAATGTTAATTTTATTGTACACTGTGTTACTCAAACCCATTATGTCCATTATTTCACCATGTTTGTTTAATTCTTTAACGGCCTTTTCTACTACAACAGGATTAGGTGAACCTAATGCATTAAAATGACTTGGGTGAAACGTTAAACGTTGACCATATTCTTCTGCTAGTGCTCCTATGTTTTTTAAATAAACATCAATCATAGGATAATCAGGTAATTGTTCAAACTCATAAAACGTCATCCAAGGAAATAAATCACTAGACATTCTAAATAATTTAATACCCATTTCCTCATTCCATTTAACTATGTTTTCTAAATCTTTAACATTTTGTAATGCTAATTCAGACACATAAGGTAAACCACGTTCATTAAATGTTTTTTGTCTCATACCACGATTAGTAGTAATGCCTCCTGCTGCTTGTAATGTACTGTTAATACATGCGTAACCTAATTTCATATAATATATCTATTTTGTTTGACGTAAATATACAAATCCTCTGTTGCTTCTCCAAATGTTTCCATGATTGTCTTTATTTTTTCTTTACTTACTTTAAATTCTTTTGCTAATGCTTCTGTTAAACTGGTTAAATGTCTGTGTTCTACTTCACAAGCGTCTGCAAATAATTTATTGTAACGTTTACGATAACGTTTTTCAATGTCAATCCATGGTTCTGTTAGTTCAATGTCGCCCCAACCTTTATATTCTAACCTGTATGCCTCATGTTCTTCTTTCATATAATGCATTTCATATTCTGCCCATTCAAACAATTCAGGATATTCAAAGTCACCATTTTGTATTCTAGCTAATAGGCCTTTTCTAACAGGTAAATATTGATGTGATTTCCATCTACGCCACCAGTAAAATGGAGAGCGTTTACCGCGTTTTGGTTTTGGAGGTATTTTCATTTAATTTTTTTTGTTTATTATCCCAATAATATTCACAATCTTTACCTTTTTTGTCGGGCATCATATACGATTGCCTATATTCACTTGAGGTTGCTGTGTATCTATAACATTTTTCTTTTATAGAACAATCAACACCCCCACATTTACTAATATCTGCCATTTTCTTTTATTGCTTTTAAAATTAAATCTCTTAATCGTTTTCTAATAATGGAATTATGAATCCAATGGTTTAACATATCATCTATTTCTTCCATTAGTATCTTCTTACTTTACTTCTACTTTTTTCTAATTGTGCTAATAGTTTTTCTGCTATTTCTACTGATATCTCATCAGCGTAATACATGTCATAAATTAATCTTCTCATAATTATTTAAACCAAGAATTTGAAGTTAATATATGTTTACTTATACCCCCGGGGTTATCTGATAATCTTGTTTTTATTCCATTATTTTGGAGGTTATTTTGTACATCTTTGTTTGATACTTTAGCAAACTAGCCCGTTTTTTTATCCCAAAAAATGAAAAAATCCGCTTTACTTTTATTAACCCCACAACTACCCCATTGGGCTCTTCCTAATGTTCTTGCGTCAGTTGTTTTTAATTCAATTAATTCATTTGATTTTTTATCAATACTATCATAACCTTTTTTATCTACATATGTTAATTCAAAATGGTTACAAAGGTGTAATTCATTAATTAAGTTTTGTCCCTGAGTAGAAGCATATACTTCATCAAATTGATTAATAATTAATTGTAATGCTTCTTCTTTTGTTGGGGGTTTTAAAATATTTTTTATTTTTTTCATTTTAACAATCTCTTTCATTTTCATATATGTGTTTTACTGTAGGGAATCTTAATGATATTCCTCCTTTATCGTTGTTAGTTTCTTCAAAATATTGTACAGTAATTGTTTTACCTACAATTGAACCATCCATATATTGTAGACGTTGTTCTTGACTAAAACCACTACCAACTTTTACTAAATGGTTTTTATGTTCAATCCATACTTGAGCTAACATTGGAATTGTATCTTGTCTACCAAATCTAACTACTTCATGTTCTTCAACATCATAATCTACAACTTTATATTCAGCATCGAAGAATTTTTTTACTTTAAGTAAATTTTTACTACGTTTACCTTCATAACCTACATCTTTACGTAACATAAATCCTTCCCAATTGTTGTCAGTTGCCATTTGACCCCATGTGTCAAAGTGTCTACCATCTGTAATACTATATTGACCTAAGTAACGTAATGTTTCTTTAGTGTCATGTCTAGGTCCTAAAAATGATCTTAATGTGTGTAATCTTTCTGATAATATTTCTGTTGACTTATTATTTTCAAAGTCAGTTTTGTGAATCATATCAAACATCATAAACGTAGGGTTTTCGATTTGATGATCTTTACGTCTAAGTTCTTTCATTACTGATTGAAAATCTTCATTACCATCTTTATCTATAATACAAATTTCACCATCAAATACAGTGTTAATAATACCTGTTGCTTCAATAGCATATTTAATTTTATTTAACGTAGTAAATTCTTTACCCATTCTACTATACAATGTACACTTACCTTCAACGTCTACAACTGCTAAACAACGTACACCATCTAATTTTCTACTAGCGTACCATGTTTCGTCTACATTCTCACCAAACGAAGCTAATTTAGGTTCGTATGTTTGTGCTAATGCAACCTCAAATGTAGGAATTAAGTTAGGAAATGCTTTATTAATTACCTTAGCACCTGTTCTAGTTTTAAGGTCTTTATCAATTATACTATAAATTAAATCTTCATAACCTGGATTTTGAGCAGCAAAACCATTTACCATTGCAATTGCATCATAACCTGTGAATGCTCTGTTAGTTAAATCATCTAACAAGTCAAATATAGTATCATGTATTAAATTTGGGTCACATAAGTCGCTTTTTTTCTTACATGTTTTACTAGTAACGTTGTACTGTTTGTAAGGGTTGTAAGTGTACTCAAGTACCTTTTTAATAAAGTCTGATTGTTGTTTTAGTATTTCTACTTTATCTAAGCTACTACTTGTAGCTCTCATTTGGTTTACAAATTGTTGTAATTCTTCCATATTATTCGCATTTATATTATACTATAAGATACGAAAAGGATTTGGCTTCTCCAAGTTTTTTTGTGGGTATTTTTAAAACTTTTTAGTTAATCCTACACTTCCTTCAAATACACGAATACCAATATCGTTTCGCTCAATTAGTTTACTGATTAAATCTATTGTTATCCATTTTGTATCTAAGCTAAGCTTTACTCTTGGGTTTATATAACTATCAGTAGTCCTGTTATGTTCATATTTAACAGGTATTCCATCTCTATGTGTACCTGTTCTAATTACTACGTGGTATTGGTTACCTAAATATAAATGTATATTTTGTAAAATATTGAAATAATAGTCTAAACCAAAACCGTAATTATAATAATAAGCGTTAGAAAATGCTCCACAAAATGCATATGTTGCTGTTTTTTCACGTATTGTGCCTACCTCAATATCAAAATCTAACCCATTAATCTGATATTTCATACGCCCATTGTCCTTTATCTCTAACAAATTATTAGCATCAACACTAAAGCTAATGTAAAGAGTTTTAAGTGGTTGAGAATAAGAATTTAAAGAAAATAAAAATAGTACTAATAGTATTCTAATCATCGTGTTAGATCAAATCTAAATAATACTACTCCACCTACATTAGCATACATGTCTTCTACTTCCCCTCCTTTTCTATAACGTTCGTCTATTATTTCTTTAAGAATACCTATTCCTATACTAGTAGCAATACTGTATGTTTTGGCTTTTTTATGACCTATTTTAGGTTGTAAATAATGGTATGTAGTGTAGGCTATAAAGTAACTACCTGTAAAATGTAATATTTTATCACCATGATTTCTTAATTGGAGTGTTTGGGCTGACTTAGTTAAAAAGAAAAATAGAAGTACAACAATAATAATAATACGTTTCACAATATAAAGTTTTAAAAATTAACATAACTTTTTTAAAACTATTTGTGTAACTTATTTTACTGACCTACTACCTTGACATTTCCATTTTTTTCTAGACAATGCATTTGCACAAGGTGGATTTTTACATTTTTTAATCTTAGCTGAACGAGCACAGTATGCATGACCTTTAGCAGTGCCAGGTCTTATACGATCGCCTCCTTTTTTAGCTTTACCTGCTTGGCCAAATGATCTACATTTACCATCTACTCTTTTTGCAAAACGTTTGCCTTTTGAAGGTTTACATTTTCCTTTTTTTTCATTTAAACCATTAAGAGCATCTTCAATCATTTGAATTTCATCTATATTTTCTATAGTGTATACTTCATATAATTCTTCATTTTTTTTTTTATTACCACTCATTTGGCCTTTACAAACTTTAACTGCTCTACCCATTAAATAAGCACCATGTTTTTCACCTGCTGCCTTACGTCTAGCTACATATGCTTTACCTTTTTTACAAAGCTTTTCAGTTAACATCTCAAATATTTGTCCTGAAGCTTCTCTAAGTTTAATTTGTCGTTTAGGGTCTTTTAGGAACCTTAAAGGTCCAGATGTATTATTGGATACTTCTTCTCCAGAATTAGATTCACATGGAGCTTGGGCACAACATTTAGTGCACTCTAATTCAGCAACACCCCCTGTAGAACAACCAAAAGTAGAAGCTCCAGTACCACCATAACCACCACTACCTGCAGAACCCATTCCTGAGGGACAACTACACATACAATTACCAGGACTCCAACTTCCCATACCAGCCATAACAAATTCTTCTTCATTAATGGGTGTTGAAATATAATCTCCATCTTGGTGTTGTTTTACACCACCCATTTTTGATAATTTTGGTTCTAAATCTTTTTTAGAAATTTTAGATGCTTTTGTAAGTGCTTTTAAACCTGCTGCTCCACCTTCTTTTTCTAAAGTTTTTAAAATTAATGCTTTTAATTCTTTTTTATCCATACTTTCCTTTTTTAAACTTACTTTAGCTTTTTTAGTATTTTTTACAAATTGTTTTTTACTAGCTGTTTTTTTTCTTGCTGTTGCTTTTCGTTCTGCTTTTGAAAGTGATTGTGCTTTTTTTCTAGGTAAACAACGTTGTGTTTTTTTACCTTTTTTATTTGAACCACAAGAACCTGCTATGTTTCCTTGTGTATCAATACGTACCCAATCTTCTTCTTTAAACCACTTTCTTAAATTCTCATCCACTATATTCCTTTTTTAGCAAAAAATACTTTAGCTCTTGCTTGTGCTGCTGTATTATTTAAAAGGTGATCTATTATTTCTACAGAAAATTCATCTAATTGATCATCAGACATTTCTCTATATTCTTTTTTAAATGTTTCTATATAGTCTCTAGCTTTAGCAGCTGCTGGAGAATACCCTGACTCATCTCCAGGAAATGAACTCCCCCCATCACCTATATCTCTAGATGCTACTTGGTCTTCAAATTCATCATCTGACATACCCATTGCGTTAGCAAGTCTGTCGTCGAATCCTTGTTCCATCATATCTTCATCAGGTACTTTATAAGTAGAATTACCATCATCATCTACATGTTCTAATTCTCGGTTGTCTACCATTAAAGTGTCCCAATCTGGTTCTCCTGTTTCTTCATCTAAATCTACTATAAACAACCATTTACTGTCGTTTGAAAATGCCATTAAATCCTCATCAAATTCATTTTCTTTTGTAAATTTTAATTTAGTAAGTGTTTTATGACCATGATGATTAGCTCCTTTCCATCTAATTGTAATATTATTAAGATCATCTATATTATCAATCATAACTTCTTTATCTTCTGTTTTACCAGGTGCTGTGTTTATTGCAGTTCTTGTTTTGTATGAGTTTTTTCCTATCTTTTTTCCCTCACTTATCAAAAATTTATCTTGCCAATCGTGTATGTTAAATTTTTTTGCCATTTTTATTTCATTTTGTTTTTTATAATATTTAATAACTTTATACTACGCCCACCAGCTTCATTTAATTTTTTTAATTTTAATATTGCTTTAGATAAATCTTCTAAATATTTATTAGCTTCTTTATCATCTAATTCTTCTAAATCACGTTTGATTTGATCAATATAAGGAGAATTATCTTCATTATCTTTTGCCGAATCAACATCCATTGCTATTGCATCTCCCCCTAAATCTTCCTCATAATTTTCAATTATATCTTTAACATCTTCAAAATAATGGTCTGATCTTTCACAACTATCTATCCCCCCTCTATAAGAGGGTTTTTCCCATGATTCTAAAGTTCTTTTTAAAATGTCAATCATTTCATTTTCATCTGGGCTTTCTTGTTCTTTTAATAAATCTGTTAATTTCATAATATATTTTTCTGTTAATTGTTCGTCTGCTCCTATAGTAGTTATTCCATTTACCTTTAATAAATTAACAGTATCTCTAAAATCATATTCATCTAATCCGGGGAAAGTAAATAACCAAAAACCATCATCTTGTTTAGATGATTCATAAGGTATAGGATTTGATTTTTCATTTCCAAGAACTTGAGTACATCTCCTATATTGTCTATTTGGTATTCCTAAGGCATACATTGTTTTTCATTTATTATAAATATAAGAAAGGATTGGTTCCTCAAACCAACCCTTAATTACTTAATGAACACAACCTTTTTATTTAACGAGGATATTTTTTAATACCATATTTGTTTTTTAACCATAATCTTTCATGAAAATAGTACAATACGAATTTAGTAACTAATTCTAATGCTCCTATTTTTAAACCTACTGTTGCGTCTCCAGTAATAAACCACCCTAAAAACATTGTATCTAAGGTGCCTACTATTCTCCAACTGAGAGTTTTTAAAATACTTCTAGTTTTAGATGCTATCATATAATTATTTCCAAAAGGCCTGAATACAAACTAAGGCTGTTGCTAATATTAGACTTACTATAACTTTAGGTGTGATGCCTTCTCCCAAATAATGGTTAGTTAATATTGTAAAAAATATAATCCCCAAAGCAAATCCTAATAATCTACCAGGCCATAACATACCATCAAATGCTTCAAATGCAAATTTAGTAGCATAAATGTATCCAAAACTAATTGGTATGCCAAATAAACTTAATATAAATGGATTATTTTTAAACCACTCAGATATAAACTGTCCGTTTGTTTGATACCAAACTGCAATTTGGGTTATAGTGAATATTAATAATGTGTATAATAGTGTTTTACTCAAAGTCCTTTAACATTTTTTTCATGACTTTATCGTCACTAAATTTATTACTATTTCTGTTTACAACATGATATGATTTAATTGCAACTTCAGTTGTTAACCATGCTTCCTTAACTGTGTTTGAGTGGGGTATGTTGGTTACCTTATTTAATGCTGCATTAAAACCATACAAGTCATCTTCATATTCAAAATTGTAAGCTTCCATTGTTTGACCAATTTGTAAATTATTTATGTCACGACCATTTTCTGTTGCAACATAATATTTACCATTAGGATCCATTACAGTGTGAGCACCAGGATATTTTTTGATGATTTTCTTTTTAGCTTTTTCAAAGCGTTCTTGTGATATATTATCTACTTTCATTATCCTTATTTTTTAACCAATGGTTTAAATACTCGTCATTTGATTCATTAATAGATTCTTCTTGATCAAGGTATAACTGTTGTTTTTGTTCGTCAGTTAAACTGTTCCACCAAGCGTTATGATTTGCTTGTGATTCTTTTTGTGTTGCTGGTTCTCCTTTACAATGACAATCACCCCCACAACAATCATCTTCTGGTTTTATAGAAGCATAGTATTCTTCTAATTGATAATCATCATCAATAAATGCATCAATTGCATCATTGAGTGCTTTTTCTTGTTCTTCCATAAACTTTTCCTTCATTTTACCCATAGTATTTCCCTTTTTTAATTATGGTATAATGTACGAAGGATATTTTAGGAATCCAAGCCTTTTTGCACTTTTTTCCAATAAGCTGATGTAGATTGGTAATTCATTCCTCTTGGTCCTCCATTCCAACATCTAGCTATTTCCTCGGCTGTAGTTAGTCCATAATGTTTACAATATATGTCAAACATTTTAATTGATTTATTTCTTGACCATCTATCGTCATATATAAATCTTAAATCTGATTTTTGTCTACGTAGTATTCTATTTACATCATTTACCATAGTCTTCCTAATTTGTAAACACCCAACAGCATCTTCATAAGAATTATAAGCTGAATCGTTGTAACTTGATTCAACAAACATTATAGCTGAAAGTAGATGAGTTGTATTTTGAGATAAATTAAAATCCCAAATTTGATTTTCCCACTGTAGTGTGTCTATCTCATGATATAAACTATCTATTACATTTTGTAAACTATCTATAGTATTTTGTGTTTTAAACTCTTCTTCATTTATTGAGTTATTTAGTCCTAAAATGGCCCACATAAACCCTGTAAAAGCCAACATCCATAAAATTACTTTCATATTTTAGATATTAATTCGTTTTCATCGTACGAATCATCTTCCCATAAACCAAGTGATTTTAAATGTTCTTTTTGAGCTTCGTCCATTTCCCAGTCGGGTGTAGGATCGTTGTTAAATTTATTTTTTTGGTTGTGATCTTCCATTTGTTGTAGTTGATTATCACTCCATACGTTACCAATATTTAAAAAATAACAGTTGTAACATAACATTTCAAGATTTTCTAATTTCCAATTTTTTGCATTATTATCGCTAAAATTTAATATCAATGGCACCCTGTAGTCAACCACTCTACGTTCGTTAAATCCACAACTATTGCATTCTTCTGCGATTAAAGATTCGTGTATGAGTCGCTCTTTTATGTCTTTAGGGCTGTAATTTGCTATATCGACTCTACCCTCTAGTATGTCCATTATAGGCGTAAGATCTTTCTTTTTATATAAATGTTTTGAAATACCTCTACCTTGTCTGTTTAAATGTGCTTCAAACAATGTTTGGCCTTCCTCGTTTTTATATAATTTAGCGTATTGTTTATAATGTGGATATGAACAACCTAAATAACGAGCAGCAGACATGTTTGATTTAGTGTGCTTCATAGCACGTTCAATCATGTCTTTACTTATTATCTTTTTTTTCATCTTTATGTTCTTGAATTAAATCCCAAACATCTTCAGGAGTTTCAGAGGGTATAACTTCTTCAGTTGATTTATCTGTTAATACTAAAACTTCCCCTGTAGGTAAAAATTTATCATACAACCACCAATTTATAACATTTTGTTGTTCTTGAGTGTAATGTAATTTAAGTAAATTTTCTATAGCTGTATAAAAGGGATCATCATAATCCATCATGTTAATTTTATAATCATGTTTCATACCCATAGTTCTACCATTTACAAATTGTAAATCAGCAAGTATACTACAAAATAAATCTCGTTCGTATGATTTTTTAGCAGGTAATTTATCTTTTAAACTACTTTTAGTACCTAAAACTTCATCAATGTATGATTTTATTTTATCAACATTTTCTTTTTTTGACATAACCTTTATTTATTACGCTATATCTTTACTTTCTAATAAAGTATAACTAAATGAGTTTCCATGAATTTCTCTAGCTGCCTGACATATATCTAAAAACTCATGCCAATCATCATTGTCAGCAATTACTTGACACCCCGCTGACCATTTATCTACTCTTGTAGATTTACCACCTGCTCTTGAAGTTGCTCTATGAATATTGATTCCAAATAAACCTGTGTCTGTTTTAGATTCATCTAAATCATATTTGTCATCACGATCGTTGTCTCTATAAACTGTAACTTCTTTCTTTTGACCTAATGCTAAATATTTACCTCCATGTAATCTTAATTTATGTGAACCTCTATATTGGTTTGGTTTTAATATTGCACATCCTGTGTTTTCTAAAATTGGGTTATCCATGTATGCCGAACCTGGGTCTGTAGTACATTGGAAACAGTGAAATTGCCACTCACCATCAATTTTATAGGATATAGTAATACAGTCGTCAAATGCGTTTGTTACTCTACCTTTTGTTTCTGAATTTCTAACCCCCACAATGTTAACGTCGTATCCTTTGTTATTATTGTCTTCAAACCATTTGTATCCTTTTGCTTTAACAGTCGTTTCGATCTGTTCTCTTGTATAACATGTTTTCATAATTTAATTTTTTACTTCTGTTACTATAAATAATTTATTGAAATCTTCTTTAGACATTTGTTTTAATTTTCTAAAAAATTCTTTTGCTTCTTCTAGTGAGTTAGATTTTGTTTTAAAAACTAACCCATTTCCACTTTTAATGGACATTGCATAATCTGACATTTATAACTTTTTTATTAATTTTTTTATTCTTGAGCATACTTCATATTGCTCATTTTCTATATAGTATTCCATGGCCTTTTCTAAACCACCTTTCCATTCATCTTTAGATACACTTAATATTATATCTGTGTGTTTTATTTCTGCTATATTAACTGATTCTAGATTATCTTCTATACCATCTGCTATTTTTGTTACTAATGTTCTCATCATTAGTGGTTTTTTAGCTTTCGCTTCAAAATCTTCTAAAGATATAATAGGTATTTTTCTAGCCATTACATTATGTTATGTTTAGTTAAATATTCTAAGTATTTTTTACCATTTTGTATTCCATTTTCTTCTAATGTACGAAGAACATTATTACCAGCATTAATAAATGCGTAGAAATCTTCTTTAGTTACAACCCTAGAAATTTCTTTTAAATCTCTAACTCTCATTTCTGAAATAATAGCTTCATTTATCATATCTTCTATCATTTCATTAGTTGTTTTTTTATCGTCCGCTGGTTTAGCTGGAGATGTTGGGGGTTTAGCACCTGTTGGAGGTGTTGCTGGTTTAGGTGCTGCAGCTGGTGCAGCTGGTGCAGCTGGAGGTGGTGTTGCTCCTCCTGTTGTTTGAGCAGGTCCTCCTTTGATAGATTTAACTATCATATTTTTAATTTGAGATAAAGGAATAAAGAAACCAATCACTTCAGGATTAGGTACATCTGTATCTTTACTTACTTGCATATCAAATTGTTCTAATGCATTGTTAAGTTTTTTAGTTATAGCTATTTCAACTTTATCTCTTACATCTGGTTCTAACATTCCTCCTTTAGGCGTTAACTGAATTCTTACACCTAATTTTGTTTCAGATTGTTTATTACTAACATCAACTTTAATTTTAAAAGTAATATTATCATCACCAACAGTCATTTCTGCTTCTTTTACTTGTTTTTTGTCTTTAAAAGCTTTAGCCATTGGTTCTTTTCTATCACCATCACCATCAACATCTGGGTAATCTGGTCTTTTTGCTTCTTTAAACTTTTTCTTTAAACTTGTTGGTCCATTTCCTGTTGTTGTTCTCACACCGCGATTTCTTCCCCCTGAATCAAGGGCAATATTAGCTAATCCTATATATCCTGCTTCTTGACAACATTCCTCAGAACAAGAACCACATCCAGAAATTTGAGTGATGCCTGAGTTTGGAGGGGTTGGATTTGAATCATAAACACATCTACAAAGTGCTTCATTAATTCCTGTTGCTCTCTCTTCTTTAAGAGCCTTATTAATAAGTTTTTTTAATATATCTTTTTTCATAATTTTGTTTTATACTGATGCTACAAATATTTCTATGTCTACAGCTTCTAAATCTGCGGAAGCTGCTATGTTTTTTAATTTTGATAATCCATATTTAAAATTAATAGTATTATCATCCCCACTTAATAAGGCTGCTTCATTTAATTCAAAAGAAGTAACAGCTCCTAATAATCCGGGTTCTGTTGCAGATCCTGTTGTTATAATAGATGTTATTTTACTTCCTGAATTATAAAGGGTAGTAGAACCACTTACATACTCTAATGTTGTTCCTACTCTTAAGTTGGTATTAGGATCACAAGTAACTGTAGTACTTCCTGATACGAAATCTACTGTGTTGTCTTGATTTGCTATATTAGAATCACTAGATTGCATTATTGATGTAGTTCCATCATTTTTATCAAATGTATATAAAAATGACCCTCCATTTTCTAGTTTAAATGCACTTACATTACCATTAGTGTTAAAAAATTGTATAGTAGCATGATTAGTATCATCTAAATTTGTAATTCTTAAATATCTTACATCTTCAACTTTGTAAGGACCACTAGCTAGTGTATCAGTGAAATTTAATATTTCTATTCCTTCATCTGTAGTAGTTGATGCTACACTAAGACCTGTAGAAGCCGTAGGTACAGTTATAATTCTTTTTGTTATTTCTTTAATACCTCCTAATATTTGTGTATGTTGAGAGTCGTATTTATTACCTCCTAATGAGATTATTTCACGTGTAATTACGGTTAAATCTGCTACTGATACTGTTGTTGCCATTTTTTATGTTTTATTTTTTTGCAAATTTTTCTGCTCCAGCTATACCAAAGCAACCTAATACAACCCAAGTAAATGAGTCATATATAGTTTCATTTATTACTAAATCTTTACCTAGATAACCTGTAGTTAGATCTAATAACGCAAAAGCTACCATAACTAAAAATGCTATGAATCCTACAACATTCTTTTCATTCCAATCATTATTGTCTTTAAATATACTCCACATGGCTTTAATTTTATTATACATATAGAAAAATTTTACGAGGTGAACACTTTTTTCTTACCTCCGTCATAAATGTAAGCATGGCCCTCAGCTATTAAAGTTTCATTAATATTCCATTGTTTACCTTCAGTGTCTTCAATAAAAATTTCGCCTAATACTCTACCATATTTTCCAACACCATGCGATTTTAATCTAAAATATCCTGATTTTGAACTAATTTCCATTAGTAAAGCTTTATTTCGTGCTTTTGCTTCAAGACCTTTTGCCTTTTCAGCTAGGTCTCTTGTTCTTGATTCCCAAGTGTCGATTCCACTGTATCTGATTCGTTTTTTAATCCAGATGTCGAATCCAACATCTATAAGTGCGTCGATAGTATCACCATCAACTACTCTTTCTAATTTGCCTCTGTAAATATATTTTTCCATGGTTTGTCTGTTATTTTTAGTTTTTTTCTTAATGATTTATCATTTATTATTTCATGCATACGCTGTTCTACATATCCCTCAACCATTATATCTGTCTTAGTTTTTGTGTTAGTTTTTATATGTAAATGGTTTTTAATTGGAGATTGTAACCAACTACCAGTATTAGCAGGTTTATCTGTTGTGTTTAATGGGCCTAAAGAGTATTTAGATATTATTTGATCTGAAACTATTTGTATAAATTTTAAATTATTATTTCTAATTAAATTAGATACTATAAGCATCCCAAATAAATCCCAAGACCCATACCCTTTCCACTCTTTTGGAATTTTTAATATATTTTCATACAAATCTTTGCTGTATAAATCACACCATCCCGCCCACTTTATTACTCGTTGTGTTGCATTAAAGGCAAAATTTTTCGGTGTTTTTCCATTATTGTATTTTTCAATGTCATCTACTATTTGTATTTCATGTGTATCTATTTTCCACCAATCATCAAAATTAATATTTTTAAATTTAGGATGTACTATTGAATCCCATGAAAGATCCCACATTTGGGGAATAGAGGGGGTTATAATAAAATTATCATGTACATTGGGTTGTTCTTTTATTTGAAAAATTCCTTCTATTAAAGATAATAAAGTATTTTCTGTAAAATTCAAATCAGGGCATAGGTGTATATAATAATCGAATTCTTCCCCTATACTATCTTTTTGTAAATCTAAATGACCATATAATTCATCTCCCTCATATATTTTTTTATTATGATTACATATATATTCATCATGCTCTCCTTCTTTCCCCAAACCCCATTTACTGTGGCTTGGTTCTCTTAATATTAAAGAAAAAGCATTATATTTTTCAATAAAATATTCTTTGGGTAATTTACTTTTATCCCAATCTATAATATAGGATGATAAATTTAATGATGAATCTATATGGAATTTAATATCTTTCATTTTAACAATATTACGTAATATTAATTGTGTTTTTTTAATATTTGTAAAAGTTAATCCCATATAATCAATCTCCCAGGGCATTATATGATATATTATTTTTATATTCATGTTAATTGAATTTAAATTTATTTATATCTAAAAGAAGTTTATATTGTTTATTATCTAAATGTTGCTTATTTAAGTCCTTTAAGCTATTAATTTTTATATCAAAACATCCTATTTTATAACCCCCTATGTAATTATCAGGGGATTCATTTAATAAATTATTAAATATTTCATTTGAATGGTTTAAAAAATTATTTACTTCAGGAGTATTTATGTCCTTCATAAGAGAATAAATATTTGATTTTGTAATAATATCATCCTTCATATCATAGTTAGATTCTAATATAAATTTTGATTTAATATTATCCGACATGAATTCATTTTTTACGCTGTTCCAATGTTTTAATGTATAATTCCATCTTTTATTAGAATAATAAATACTTTGGTGTTTAACAGAAGAAATTAGTTGATTTAATACTTCTTCATCATTTAAAACTATCTTATTAAAATAGGGTTCTATACCTATTAATAGTTCCATATTTGGAGCAGTGTTAATATCTAAAACTAATGTATTACCATATTTAGGTTTATAATCATGACCAAAATACCCCCACTTACGTATAAATCTTCTTAATTCTTCACTGTCTGCTTTTGTTTGCCATTGGTTTTTTATTTCAGCTTCTTGATCTTTTTTATACCAATCTGTTCCTCTAGAAGACACACACGTATAATGATAAACACTAGCATCCCATGTTTGGAGGGATTCTAGTTTATGTGTATTTAATCTTATTATAAAATCTGAATCTTCCCTTGAACACCTGAATCTAGTATCAAAACCCCCCATAACATTAAAATATGTTTCTTTGTATAAACCAAAAGGGGCAAAATGGCCTATCATTAATGGTCTATTTTCTTTCTGTAGGTTTTTAGTGAAATTATAAAATTCTTCATACTTAAATTCTTCAGGAGATAATCCAAAGTCTTTTACTATTTTTTCTGGAGAAGCAGGGTGAAGAGGAGGCTCAATTCTAGCTGCACTTATTACTCTATTTTTATCTTTATTTAAAGCTTTTAAGAAATATTTATCAAAGTCAGGACATACAACCATATCTGATTGAAGATATATTACCACATCATTACTAGCGTGATGAAACATTATAGAAACATTTCTTTGACTACCAACCGGAAATTCTGATTGGTTTTTATGTATCCTGATGTTTGGGTTTTTCTTTTGGTATTCTAATAATTCTTCATAAGTGTTTTGATTATCAGAATCTATAAAGATTAATACTTCATGATTTGCAAAATTTGTATTGTCTTTTAAACTTTTTAATACTCCTAAAGTATAATATTTTTCATTTTTAGCTGACGCTATGCAAAAGCTGATTTTTTCCATTTTTTATTTTTTTATATGTTTCTTTAATACCTTGTTCTAGTCCTATATATTTTTTAATAATAGGGTTATATTTTCCAGCATATTTATCGTGTCCTAATACTCCTCCAGTTGTTTCTATATTAACTTTATAATCTGATAAATTATTTATTATATATGCTATATCATGTAATGAATGGTTGTAATCATAAGAGCAGTCTACATTTTTAGGTAAATGGGTTTCACTAATATAATGTTTTACTAATGTAATTAAATCTTCCATATAAAAGAAATCCATTACCTTATTTTGATGAATTTCTATAGATTCTCTATTAATATAACGAATAATATTACTTTTAATAAACCTAGTATCTAACTCATTCTCGTCAAACACACCGTATATTCTTATATTATAAAAATAGGGTTCACTATCTATTATTCTACTAATGATATTTTTACTTAAACCATAAGGGTTATTTGGTATACCTAATTCAGCACCTGATCCAAAATTTATAAATTTACCAAAACAATGTTTATTATTTAATAAATTATAAAACATTTGTATATTTTCATAAAAAATATTACCACCATCTACAAGTAAACGGCTTCCCCCCTTAATAGCAGTATGAATTATAACATCAAAATATTTTCCTTCAAACCACTTATCAGTAGCATGTCTGTCTGTTAAATCAAAGTCTTTTCGTGATATAGAAGTGATATTATTTCTATCTTGCCTCTTCCATAAACCTTTACTTAATGATTTAGCTACATAGCCATTTCCCCCTGTAATTAATATATTCATTTTGATATCCAATTTATAGAATCTAATTCCCCAGGTATAAATTTACCATTTTCATCTAATTGGGCTTTGACTTTTGGTTCATGAACTTCGTTTGGATCAACAAAGAGTTCAATCAATTCGGGTCCTTCATAAACATCATTAATAAAAACATTATCAAATACTGATTTTAAGTCTTCTCTATTTTTAACAGAGTGGTATTTTAAACCATAGGCGTATGATATTTTAGAATAATTGGGTAAAGTTAATCCACTTGAGGGATTTGTTAATGATAAATTTCCATTACAAAAATTAGTTTGTGTTATTTTAATACACGCATAACCATCGTTGTTTATAACAACTAATTTAATGGGTATTTTATTTTGAACTAATACTTGAAGTTCTTGAATATTCATTTGCAAACTACCATCTCCCTCTAAACATAAAACTGGTTTTTTACTTCCATAATAGGCACCGATTGATGCTGGTAAACCATAACCCATAGGGGCAGTAGCTTTATTACTAAATAATCTTTGGTGTTTTTTTAATTTAATCACTTGCATACCCTGTATGTTTTGACCACCCCCTGAGGTGACTACTGATATGTTTTTATTCATGTAATTATTTATACCATCAAGAGCAGAATAAATACTAAAAGGGTTTGCTGTTATATGTCTATCTAATACTGTTGGGTATTTCTCTTTATATTTTATGATTTTATCTCTCCATTTATTTATGGATAGAGGTTTTAAATGTGGTTTTAAAGTATTTAAAAATAGATTAACATCTACATTTATTTTCATATCTGGAAATAGTGTAGGTTTATTTAATTCTCTTTTATCAATATCTATATAGACTTTATATGCATTTTTTGCAAATGATTTAAAATTATACCCAATTTGTCTAACATATAATCTACTACCTAAAGATAATATAAAATCAGATTCCTGAATTAATTTGTTAGCGGAAATTTGTCCTGCGGTACCAAATCTACCTCCATAATATTTATATTCATTTGAAACAGAATCATTACCATTAAATGATGTTACAACAGGTATTTTATATTCTTCTAATATTTCATCTAATAAATCAACAGAATTACTTAACCTAACCCCATTACCCGCTATTATTAAGGGTCTTTTACTATTTGATAGTTTATTAATTATTTTTTTAATATCTATTTTATCATATATTTTATCTTCAGGGATATATCCTTCTAATTTATTAATATCGACTTCATCAGTAGATATATCTAGGGGTATATCAATCCAAACAGGCCCTTTTCTACCATTTACAGCCTCATAATAGGCTCTTTCTAAATGGTATTTAATAGTACTAGCATCATTTATTTGTACAGCATATTTTGTAAAATTTGAAACCGTTTTTACAACATCAAATTCTTGGTCCCCAAGTTGTCTTAAATCTAATCCTGTATAATTTGTTGTCATAGATTTATTGACATTTCCACTTATTACTATAACAGGAACACTATCTTGATATGAACATAAGGTTCCTGTCCATGCATTTGAACCTCCAGGGCCTGATGTGACTAAACATACACCTATATTCTCACTAATTCTAGAATAACCTTCAGCCGCCATAGAACAAGCCTGTTCATGGTGATTGGCTACCAAATTTATTCTTTCTTCATTTTCAAACGCATCGGATAAAAAAACACACCCTCCACCTGCGACAGAAAATACAGTGTCTACTTTTTTATCTGCTATGAATTTTGCAACATATTCTGCTACCCTCATTGTATTATTTGCTTCCAGTCTTTTATGTTAATTGCTAAATCATCAATATAAATGTCTGCCATCACTTTAGGGCTAGGTCCTGATAGTTTTTTCTGGTTGGGTAAGTTCTGATTTACAGCATCAAATTCTAATCCTCTTTCTTTACACCAATTAACGGCTTCAGTAAGAACAGGATATTCTTCATTATCCCCCCTATTGGTCCATAATATTATTTTATGTCCTTCTTTTCTCATTTTAATTAATGTATCCATTAATTCTTTTTTATCGGGGGTTTGTTCTCCTATTTGAGGGAATGCAAATTCACATAATGTCCCATCAAAATCTACTGCTATTTTTAGTTTTTTACTCATTTATATTTATTTTTACTAATTGATTAGCTTTATTATAAGCTTTTTTAATTATATTAATATCTGTATAAAAATTATCATCGGAAACAAAATCTTCTATTATATCTCTAGCGTAGGTTCCTATAGCTACACCATTACATCTTAC
>JACKZZ010010621.1_pt1 | contig 28270 bp, 16 predicted proteins | sample 8027871 | NCBI WGS metagenome assembly JACKZZ01 (sample SAMN15724774, study PRJNA655200) | protist metagenome | isolation source: fluorescence activated cell sorting (FACS) single amplified genomes of... | place: USA: West Boothbay Harbor, Gulf of Maine | collected 2000-07-19
CACCGCAGATGTGACTAAGAAAGAATGTGGCCATGCTCTTCACAATAAAAACGCAAGTATAATATAGTAGAAATTTCAAATTCAAATCTTTGCCTATCTCAACAGGCTTGACCTGGTACGTCGCTCGCCTGGACCAGATTTGGGCCACGAGTTTGTTCTGTCTGCAGCTGTGCAAAGCCGCGATGGTGACCATGGACCAGACGCAAATCACGATTTACGCCGTTGCACTGGTCACCGCAGTTTTCTTCTTCGTTTCCGCGCAAGTCTGCCACTGGGCCATGGTGCATCTGATGGAGATTCGGCACTACGCCTGTGAAAAACTCGAGAGCGGCATCGGAGACGAGGACTTTGTCTTGCTGGAACACAGCAGAACGCAAGAACCAGATGAGGTTCATCTACAACAAGCACATACACCTTCACGTGGCGATAATGCGAGGGCGATAGGAGTTTGCGGCGCTCAACCTCAAACTACACTCGGACCACAGATGATAACGCAGTTAAGTGCTGTGCACCAAGAGAGTATGGACAGCATCAACAGCAGCAATAAAAACGATTCGATTCCAAACACTTTGAAAACCCGGAAATCCTTTGCCTACGACCACGAAGACGAGCAGCACACCGGTATCAAATGCAAAAATGTCTGGGTCTGGAAGAGTCATGTTGTTTTTGCATGACACAGAAGGTCTGGCATGGAAGCTCTAGCATCACAGGTTTCCAGAAGCTTCCGCAATGCCTAATCCGTATGACAAATCCCCCATCTTGGTGACAAAAATTGGGCAGCGTTTGCTACCTATGCATGAGAGATTTTTCTGTGTTCTGAAATGCGCAACACAAGTTTGCATTCTTCCAGACCCAGACACTTTTGCAATGCATAACCGGCGAGTGCGTGCCAAAAACTCGCGGAGTCGTCGGAGGTGTTACGTGCCCAACCCCGAAATTACCATCGGCAGCGACCGAAGTAGATGTTGGGACGACGAAGAATGTTGTACCAGCATCTTCCGCTACAACTTCCGCAACAACCTCGTCCCTCGCAGCTTTCGCTTTCCAAGTCGCGGTGGATCTCCTGTTGCCGATCAGCGAGCTCTTTCTGCGGGCCATAACATCAACGTCGACGGGAAATTTCGCAGCAGCCGAGCCCGTTTCTAGCCCAAAGCCTTCCGACGAGGAGGACAAGAATAGGCAGTTAGAGACGCGCTTGTTTCAGGGATTCATGTTCTACCATACGCTGTGGCACTATTCCATACCGTTTGGAGCTTTCTTGTGGGTCTGGTACACAACCAATGGATATAGTTTTCTATGAATGTCGATAAAAGTTGACAACTAGTACCGTGCTGCCGTTATTATGCGAGTGTCTGTCCTGCTCACAATATTGTGTGATAATTTTCCGTAATGTAGATGCGCGAGCCTGTGTTGGTGTGCTACGAGAGGTTTCCATTTCCCAGCTGCTAGCATTTCCGCTTCTTTTCTCCTTGCACGGGGCTGTCAGCTACTTGATATCATTTCTGACTTTCTGCTAGTAGTACAACTACCCATTTCCAACTGTAGATAGTACTAGAGAAGCGGCCTTCGCACGGACCTTACGCCATGAATACATTTGCCCTTGTGGTTTCGCATGACAAAGTAAGAAGTTCAAACACATCGCATGTCCAAGAAAACTACATACGTGATCAACAAGACACAATTTCTCGAGAATACCTCCTGCAGTTCTTTCGCTGTCTTCTGTTCTGCATAATGCACAACCAAATCGAACGATCCAAATGACCAAATCTTCTCGACGATGAATATCAGTTCGAAAAGGAAACCACAGAGATCAAGACAGGGCTCAATGCCGCCATTGGAAGAGGATCTTCTTCGGTGTCGATAAAAATCAAGAGAGCAAAATAGGGTGTAGTTCCCCCGAGAATTAGTAGCAAGCATCACCCGTGTTGTAAATGATTTGTTGTAACATCAGCGGCACGCTAGTTTTTATTTCATCGCACGACAAAGCATACCGAATATCACCGACTGCTAGATTGATGTCTTGAGCCACGACATTTGTGTATTAAGTGTCTCTCCTTGTTGCTGCACCTCCGAGAACGGTATCGTTCACATAGCGAAAATAAGATACTTCTTCCACCACACACAGGACAACTTCTACACCAAAAATTTTCTTCAAAATGCCGGCCGCAGCTACGTCTAGCAGCACGAACCAAACGAGCGCCATCACGGAGTATGGCGCTCTGATGCAGCCCCCAAATCTCCTGCTCGAGGACGTGATGACTGTCTCGAACGTTGACCATTCCAGGTTTGACAAGGTAGGTCGAATCACGCTGGAATCACAAGAGACCTCAACGAAGCTCGAGTACGACGTGTACACGGAACTCTACCCCGTGGAGGTCGGCGAGAGCCTGCACATTGTCATGCTGAAAACGCTAGCCCTCGGCGAGAAACTCGAAAGCTACGCACAGCACGATAAAAGAGTCCTGGGCGCAAATATCGCAGACAAGTTCGGGTATGATAAAACAGATACTTAGTGGTCGTTTGTTGTTGCTGAACGGCAAAGGAGAGATGAATGCAGTCAGTTGCATGCTTCTATACACTGACAAGAAGTGTTTTGAACAGTCAAAATGAAAATGTATTTTTACATCGAACAAAAATGCAAAACACTTACAGCTACGTCACCTACGGAACCTGCTACGAGCGGTCGCAAAAGGACGGGAAGACCACAGTGCACATCAGTTTCGGCGGGCTTTTGATGCGGGCCACGTCCGAGGACACGCATCTGCGGGGAATCAATCTGGACGATAGGGTGTACTGTCTGGTAAAGAAGGACGACTTGGTGAGCTGAAATTCTTGGCAGAGAAAAACTACAACGTAGTTTATTTCCGCATATATTTTGCCCCAGGACGAGAGCTTCTCTTTTCGCCGGTGTAAAATGAAAGCGGACGGCACTGCTCTTTCGATTGAGAAAGACGAAGGGACAGTCCCTTGAACATGATGTCATTGGTAACATCGTAGAGTTGGAAGTTCTACAATTGCGCATAATTTTTATGATCAGCTTTTGCGAACGCTCTCTCTTCTCCGAGAACTACGGAGGCACCGCCCTGGAATACAACTAGCTGCGTCTCCCGTCGGGACCGGTTCCGGTGTTCTGCAAAAAAAATGTTTAAAGTAGCGATCGAAAGCCAAAAAAGAGTTCGAAAAAACTTAGATTTCTGTTCGTGTCGATTTGTGTTACTTGCGATTGCGCTTGTTCTTACCTTCGTTTACTCTGGTGCGGAATCCTTTGCCGCATTGCAAATCCAGTTCGTTTGGTGCCCATGCACGTACACAAACGTGGATAAACAAAGTGCTTTTTGTCAACAAGCCTCTCAGAGCGACGCTCTTGTAGAAGGTAAAAATTTACCGGTGCCGGAAACAGGATAGGAGGAGCAACACATGTTATCGGTCGTAAGTGGTTTGAAGAACCGCTGCGTTCTCATTGTTGCGCACCGGTGCCGTGTGAATAATGGCTTTGGAATAATTGCGACCGGCATATGACGTACGGAATGTTGAGGTAAAGTCAGTCTTATTGGTTGCTTGTTGTTTCCAATTCCATTTCCACCAGAATTGACGAAGCGAATTTTGCTTCTTCGGAGAACAAGATGAAGAATTTCATGCCTCCACCAGACACTGATGGAGTCAACTCGCTTCCGGTGGTTCGCAGAACATCGAGAAGCAGTTCGCTGTCTGTGTCGCTGTCCCTGTCGGATCAGGAGGGCTCGTCCTGGAGGTGGCCCGCCGAGACTGAAGGAGGCCCAGTTCTCCTGCACGATCTTGAAAATACGGGAGCGACTACACGAGCCGCTGCACCGAACGCAACGTCAACACCCGAGGACCACTTATTATGCAGCTCTGGCACAGAAGAGCAACATCAGATGCCAATGCCTTCCGATGTTGCAGGAAACCGGGAGAACAACTCGTGTCTACCTCCCTCAGATCCAGCACATGAGTCTGGCGCGCAACAACTCACAGGTGCCAATGATCCCCTTCTAGTCGCTCCTCGCGCAACAACTTCTTCGTCTGTGTATACTGCTGGTTGGTCGAATTACAGCATCGAAGGACCGGCTTGTCCGCTTTGGAAAAAGGGAAACTGTGCGCGTGGCTGGGCCTGCCAGTTTCGTCATCCGGGAGGCCTCGAGGACGACGCCCCCGGGGACGTGCGCGTGGATTGCCCGATTTACCACCAGGGCAAGCAGAAGATGCCCGGTGGTTCCGCGTCTGTGCAAACGAGTAAGATCCAGTGGAAAAAAGAGAAGAAGAAGAAGAAGGATCATGTTGCTCCTCGTCCTGGGGGTTGTTCTGGTACCAAAAAAGCAGTCGGGTCTTCGTTGATTCAGACGGCGCCTGGTACAACTTCTTCTAAAGCTGCACCTCCGACGACCTGTGCCAATCGTAATATGGAACGAATTTTGCAGAATATCGAGACGAAAGCAGCCGAAGAACTTTATAATGCAGAATACAGGAAGACAGCCGGGGAACTAAGTCAACTTAAGAGTGCTGCAAGATTTACACCATCTCGACCTGCAGCTCCAACACTCGATGAAAGAATAAAGGGAGTAAAGCAACTTCAGCAGGGAAGCTGTCAGGATGTTGATTTGGAGGGGGAAAGAAGTACTAGGGTGCACGACGACGACGGGCAAGATAGTATAAAGGACGGGATGACAAAGTTGGAGGAAGACTACGTCAAGATGTCGTGCTCATCCTCTCCACCCGAGGAAACCGCGTTGGCAAACGAGCAGGGCATAATTTCATCTGCGATTCATCCGGAGCAAGGGGCTCCGTTAATATCAGAACCTCTGCCCCCTGCAGCTACTGTCGACAGTGGAACAACATCAGCGTCAAAAATGATCCAAAACAAGTGCTCTTCCACAACCACGAGCACGACACCGAACAGCGATCCGCGAGTCAAGGTCGAGATCTCGCCCCACGGTATGTTTCTCACCGAGACGCTAGACCTGAAGGGGATGAACAAGCACGCGCGCAAGCGCGCCATGAAAAAGTTCATGGAAAAGGAGACGCAGGAAACCATGCTTTGGGCAAAGCAGCATTGGAACGAATCGGGAAAAATGCTCCCGAAAAGCAAAATACAAAATAGCACTACAAATAAGACCGCTGGTAGCGTCTTGGAGGCAGCAGCGTTATTAAAGAGTCAGGCGGTCGACAAGGATAAAACGGAAGGATTTAAAAGCAGAACAGTTGTGAAGGACGCGGCCGCTGCGGAGCTGCCTATCGCAGCACCTGGGGCGGCTGCTGGGGGCAGCTCTTCATATAGCACTTCTACAGGAGGTACTAGTACGGGTCCTACTCTGTCTTCCAAAGATGTCCACCTCGTCCCAAGATCTTCATCAGGATCCTCGGTCTCGAAAACCGGTTGTCCGAAGAAAACCGCTACAAAACAGAAACCTTCGACAGGACACGCCATCGACAAGATGTTGAAAGCTCCTGATAAAAGCAAATCCGGAGCTGCATCTTCGTCAAAAACCTTCACGACTGCAACGTCTTCTGTCAACACACCAAACAACGCCGTCGCAACATCAAGAAAAGAATTTTTGGGAAAAGTAAAGCTTGGGGCGAGAACGGAACAAGAAAAGCTAATACAGCAACAACCTGCGGAAGATGAGCCTCTGACGGACCAGGAGCGGAAAATCCAAATGGCGTTCATGTCGGAGATGTGCAAGCAGCTTTCCCCCGACCAACGGGCGGCGCACGAATTGGCCATGCGGGAGTTTGAGAAGACGGGGAAGTTTCCGTCCGGCGCCGTCCGGTGGCAGCAGGTCCGGCTTCCGGACTCTGCGCAGCAGATGTTTCAAAAAGCGGTGCGACAAAACCAGCAAAGTGGAAATTTGTCGACGGAAGAAGCGGAGACAAAGGCAGCGGTGCAAGTCGTGGAAAGCATGTTCCTGCAGGTGCAGGAGCCTACCAGGAACACGGCGAAAGCAACGAGCAGTATTAAAAATCATGCGCGTCGTGGTGGCGCGAATCAATATCAAACAACTGAACTAGAGCAAAAAACAACAACGAAGATCCACCTCAAGGCCGCCGGAGCTCCGTTGCGCTTGCAAGCAGCAGAACAGAAGACGAAAGCTATTGTAGGACACGCAGCTCCTGCCTCTGGTGACGGCTTTACTACCTCGTCGGAGAGGGTTGCTGTTGACAAAAATGTTGGCAAGAAAATCCCCACTGCTGCACTTGACCAAACCTACGTTAATAACGTCAGCACCGCAACTACTTCCTGGGGGCACTGCATTCCGCCCACGATACGAGTAGTCACCCCCGAAGACGTAGCGAAGATGAAGTGCGAGAAGTTGATAGATCCGCAAGAAGATCATGACAGTAAGAGAAAGGAGGGTCGTCGTGTGCAGCTGCCACCAAAATCTCCTCCTCCAAAAGAAGTACAACTGCAAGAATCGCCACAAGTACACCAAGCTCCTGTACAACCTCCCGAGCAGCAATTATCTGCTTCCCTCGCGTCGGCTTGGAGAGCCGCTGGTGCTGGCCTCGCGTCGTGTCCCCCACAGTCCTCGGTAGTGGTGCCCAGCTACTGCCCAGATATCCTGACAGGCTTCACGATGGGCTTGGCATCGCGTCAGCAGGAGAGGACCGAGATGTTGAACAATCTGGTCGTGCCAAGCAAGCAACTATCAACATCCAGCCCCTTCTTGTACGCGCAGGAAACATTTTTGTCACTCGGTAGTAGTACAACACCAGACGGAGCTGGTGTTTGTTGCTCTTCCTCATCCGCGAATGGTGAACTTAAAAAGAAGCAGGATCTTCAAAGGGAGAAGGCATGCCAGTCCACCAAGGAGCAAAAAGAGGAAGCACGCAGTTCCCATGACAGCGCGGCCGTGAAGAAGAACTTCCACACAACGGCAGACTTTCTGGAAAAGCAGAAGAGCTTCGCCTCCCCTGCAGCGTCCGTGATGCTAGAGGACGTCGCGACGAAGCTGGTGCAACAAAACGCCGGGCTGGAAGAGGTGGCAAAAACGTATCCATTGCGCAAAAGAGTTCATTAATATCCTGTTGTACATCGTAAGTACGAACAAGCACGGGGCTTTGCCTTTAGTCCGGTTTGCAGTAGCACGTAAATTCAAGAATTTTCAGAAATTCGTCATGCGGGCCATGATCAGAAGTTATAATTGAATGCGGTTGCTCTCTGCATAGTTCCTTCAGCGATGCGATATACGAGGCAACCGGGTACCGAGCTAGCTTAGACGAGATCCGAGAAGAACTGAAGAAGCAGGTCCCCTGTCCTTCAAGCGAGATTGATACTCAACATGTGGCAGCAGCTACTTCTGGAAAGTCCGTTTCTGCGACTTCTTCTCCAGCACCGGTGGACCAAAGGAGCCGGCGAGGGCCGACAGCTGCCCCCGCAGATGAAATTGAAAATGATCGTTCGAAGGCGTGCAAAATAAAGACGCCGGAGGAGGCGACGGTTGTCAAAACCGCGGAAGTAGATCGAAATGTTGACCACGTTCCAACTTCGAGCGCAACCAACATCAAGTCCGGCGGAAAAAAGAAGAAGAAAAAGAAAAAGAAGACGCACAAGGCCACAGACGAAGGAACCTCTCTGCGCGAGCAGCCAAATGGGGTTCCGAGACACGACGATGCGATGGTTTTATCTCGAAAAGATCTTCCTGTAGCTGCCACAAGCGGCCGCGCAGAGGAGGAAGAAAAAATGCCTGAGCAGCCTACAAAATCAACATTGTGCAACAAGAATGACTCCCTTGTTTACGTCGATGGTCTGGAAGAACTATCGACCGTCCAAGGACTACTAGAACAGGAACTGCAAATCGTGGATGAAATTCTGCAGAATCACGACGTGCGACGGACAAACACCGCCACAGCATCTACTTCCCGCAACGAGAACTTGGAGGGCGACACCTCTCTTGTACCGCCTACGGTTACAACAGAGTCGCTACCTCGTCCTGCAACTACGTCTATGGAGCAAGATCAAACTCCAGACCTTTCGATGTCGTTGCAACGACAGCAGCGTAGTTCTAAAGGCACGAACTGCGCTATCGTCGAGGAAGTTATTCCAAGCAGCACGAAACACAAATGCCTGCCAACGCACGAAGCGGAGACCTCCCCCGGATCAGTTTTGCACGACGATGAAGAGGAGCCGGCAGACGAGATGTCCATGGACACAGAATTGTCTTCGTCCACTTCGCACGTCGAGATCATTGTACCGGCGCACCACGACTACCATGTTTCGCCGGCTGTCAGTGAAATTAACGTGGAGGTGGGACGAGAAAATCTAGATCGCAGCATCCTACCGCATGGTGTTGACGAAGATCTGGAGGACCTTCATCCACCGGTGAGGAAACGGGATCACGGGCTAGGAAGTAGAACAAGATCTAGGTCTTGTAGTTCCTCCGTGGTCGATGCAGCTGCTCTTCGCGTGGTTCATCTTGATGCCAAGACACGACCTATGAATGCCACATCAACTTCATCTGGCTCCGACAACCGGCAGCAGGAAAAGACGTCGCCTGTTTATCACACAGAGCAGACACGAGAAGCTTCGACGGACGACGAGCGGAGTTGTGCAACTAGTGCGCCGGCTGCGAACATGTCAAGTTCCGCCTCGGTTGAAAATGACGATGCGGACGAGGAGCACCGCGACCAGCTGGGACATTACGACAGTCGACAGGAGGGAACAGAAATCGATACAGCTGCAGCAAAGGCACTTCCTGTAGTAGGGTCGCTTCAGGACACCCGACGAAAAGCACTTGACCAGAGTCGAGAAGAACACCAGGCTCGTGGTTGGACAACTGCTCGTGTATGCGAGTGGGACGCAATGTTAGCGGTGGAGGAAACAAGGGAACGAACAAATTCCGAGCCACGACACCAGAAAGAAACCACAGCACATCTTGACTGTGCACGCCAGCCGTCTGTTGGAAAAGACCGGGAAGATGACTTGCGCGAGCAGCGTGCTCAAGAGGAGTGTCAGGTACAGAATGTTCGCAGTGAAGTCGAGTCAGAGTACAACACAAAGACCCTCGAAGGACCTTGCGACCCCTTGATATTCCAGGATGAGCATCATCATCAAGACGACTCGCATGATCACCACCTTATCTACTCCCTCTGGGAGGAGGTTTTTGGGCTACCATCCGAGAACGAGTGGACTGCGATGCTGCGCGAGCAGGACCGGTTTTTCAACGGGGAAATGCAGTTAGAGCACACGAAGCACTACCTAGATGGAAGAGATGAGCTTCTAAGTCAGAGCGGCGAGGACGTGCACCTCCAAGATTCCTGCTCTGCTCTTACCCTGTGCGATGCGCCGGATGTTTCCTCGTCACCACGGCGTGATGAATACGACATGGATGCAGTTTTTGACTTGAAGGATTCGCTGCAACATGCTTGCCGAGACGAGTTCGAGGATGAGGAGCAGGGTGCTGTAGAAGTTGCACAACTTCGCCAGAACAACACGTCGAAGAGGAACGCGGCTCCTGTGGAATTATCGGGGAAAAACACAACTCAGGACTTCTGCCCCACAACACCCCGCCAGAAGACCGTGGCAACCACGTTGATTGACTGCTGGTGTGGCGTTTTGCGTTTGGTATGGAGTTTGTGGAAATAAAGAAATAATAATAATCACCGTGAGGACTTCGTCTTCTAAATTGTTTTATGGGGCTGTCTTGCAGCTTAACCTGAAATTTTGACTGTACTGATACTGAAGAACGGATAAGCTCATCTCCCTGCTTCAAACCACTACGTCAGAGAGTGATGGGCGGAAGCACCATATCACATCTGCTGTTCACTTTGATCCTTACCCCGGATTGAAACAAGTACTTCTGCAAAAATCAGCTACTTTCCCTTACGTCGTGTGCAAAGCAAGACATAAGATGATTTGCCTTCGTCTTCTGTCTGAATGGTTTCCCGTTTTCCTTTTTGATGAACCTCAACAGGTCTCCTGTCTCCAACCTAATTCGTGGTATGGTCCGTCGTACCCCGGCCGACCTTTCGCAATCGTGAACTTTAAGATTCGATGGCACTAAAATATGAAGAGTCAGTACTTGATTAAGCGAAGAGCATATGATTCGCGCCCCTGATAGTCACATCGAATGTATCAAGTTGAAGTTCTCATTTGCTAGCGTAGTCGTAGTCGTAGAAGATCCATGATATAACGCGTGGAACACCAGCATCGCCCCCGCGTCATCGATCATCATGGCCTCGATGGGATTGGTTGGCGCAGACGCGACAGGCAGCGCCTACGCGGCGATGCAAGAATACAACGTACGACTGACAGAGCAGCTTTGCGACAACTTGCGGGTTCCCGCCGCCATGAGACAGGCCCTGCTGCGTGCAGCCCGGGAAGACACCTTGCAAAATGTGCATGACTGGCCTTGGTACTTTTTGTCACAGGGAGGCTCGGCCGGAGATGAACACACACTCGGAAACATGGGCTCGTCCGAGGTTGATGCGCAGCAGAGCAAGCCTGGGAAAAAGCGAACATCTTCAAGCGTAGTGAAAAACAAGCACACGACGACCAAGCTGAAGGCCGCGCCGTCCTCCCCCATTCGAAAGGAGCTGCAGGCTGGCGGGCAGGACGCGGACGAGCTCTACATCTGGCTTGTCGATTGCTACCGCATGAGGTGTCACGATGACCTCCAGTGGCGTGGTGGCATTTACCGGGGTATTTACGAGACTGCGCGCATCGAGACGAGGGTCAAGAATGTTCTGCTTACCCGGCCACCCCCACGGGACGAAAACGCTACTATGGGAAACTACCTGTTGACGCTCGCATTCGAAAAGATCCACTGGCCCGGGACGACGACCGGAAAAGCCGGGTGCGGCCCGACCAGTTTGTCGGTTTGCAAAGACTTTTTTCTGTTCTTGCACTTGGTGAAACTGCGCAACCTGTACCCGCCCGAATTCAGTTTCACCCAATTGTTGCGACTGGCGTTGCGCCTCCTCCCCAAACGGTTTCAGAAGGAGCACGCTCAAAGCAAGTACGGCATGGAAGACGCCATAAACGCGAAGTATCCGAGCCTGCGGCGAACTGCCGAAAAGGTGTACGGGTGCAGCGTGAAGCAGCTCCCGAAAAGAGCGCAGGAGAACGCGGAGGAAAGGGGGGATACCGGAGACGCGTATAAACACTTTTGCCACCAGTATTCGTTAGATTTCCGATACGACGAAGCAACCGTGGCGCTTTGGGATCGCGTGGAGGAGTTTTTCGAGGCCGCTGCCGTCGCGCTCTCGGACACGCAGTTGGTTTCTCTAGGTCTCGCGAACCCTGAGGAAGACTGGGTGTTCGTAGAAGCAGATGATGAAAAGCCGGCGGGTGGAGTGGGGGCCGAGGCTGGTCAAGAGATGTCGGCTGGTGTTCTCACAGCCGCACAGCAGGGCGACAAGTCTTCATCTGCAGCTCGGCCGTCGCGCGAAGGAGGTGCTAGTAAATCTCTTGCAGCTTCCCCGCCCGACGTCGAGCAAGTTCTGCTCGATTCCCACACGAAGTCCTATAGCAAAGAGGAGTTCGCTCATGCCGTAACGGCGCTTTTCGAGCCCGTGGGCGGCCTTCCCCTGTGGCGGGAGTTTCTGGATGGCTTGTCCCTGTGTGAGGACAACTTTGGCCTCTCGCACGTGCTCGCGCTCGATGAGCACGTGCCGACCAAGTCTATCGTGATGATAAAAGGGTTGACGGGGAATCGCATCATGCCGTCGACCGGGAAGCGCCCTCGCGATTTCAATGGAGCCCTGGGAACGCTCTCCGCAACCACAACCGTGAACGGCGAGCTGCGCTTTGAAGTGCTCGTCAACGATGGCTCGCTGCTCAAGCCGGGCGTCAAGGCGGAAAACGTGGAACTACACAACGAGCTGCAAGGCGACAAGATGTCTTTGTACGCCCGCATGCACCTGCGCAATTGCGACACTGCCCTACTTGCTGCAGATCTCGACTACTCTTCGTCCAGCGATGAGGAGGAGGAGGGGACCGAACAAGGGCCCAGTGCGGCGTCTGCGGACGATGAAGACGACGTACTAGATTCTCGGCGTTTTAGTTTTTGTGTGTCCAGAATGCAACCATTACCATGATTTATGAATGTTTATCCATCCATCCACCCGCCTTTGTCTGACACAAATAGCTTTTGTTCTTCACATACAAGAAGCAAACCCAAACTCATTGATTCAGAACTCACACCAATTAGAAGTACTTACTAAGCTCCTCCTCTTTACTTGCTTTCTTTCATTCTTTGCAAGAACAACAAAAAACTCCTGCAGAGTACAAGCGGCGACCCAGACCAGCCGGGAGGTCGCTCCGCTCCAACAAGAAAATCCTGGCGTCGCCTTCGTCGCGATGTGAACACGGCGCGTCGCATCGAGGAAAGACGACGAAAGCCTTCGGCGGACCGAATGTACCAAGCGGCAGAGTGCGAAGCAGACGGGGACGAGGACGAAGACCTCGTCGGTGCGGTGGTGCAATTTTCGGCAGGGCACAAGGACTACGCTTTTCGACGAGCCCGCATTATTCGTGTCATCAGCCGAGCAAAACCGAGAGCCGGGGGAGCATTTGCGGAAAATAAAGAGATTTCAGTGCACCAGAACGATACAGACGCTACTACGCGCGTTCAGGTTCTGCTCCTACCGAAATTTGAAGAGGATGCCTCTCATCTAGAGAGCCGCGGCACACGCGTCACGGTGGAAGTAGCATTGTCCGAAGTCCGTTTTCTCGATGGAAGAGACGGATTTTTACCTGCGGAAAAAGTTGCCACGATTGCTGAAACGAACGCGCGCGCCCCTGGACCGGACAAGGCGACAGAAGAATTTCACCCCGAAAGCCGCACGGGAGCAAAAGTGCAGGCTGCGACGAAACCGCCTCCTGAGCAGCGGAAAAAGAAAGCAAAGCTCGTGCCACCGCAGCCTAAGTATTTGTTGACAGAAGCGCTTCGCGCAGAACTGCAGGACACCATCGCAGCCACGTTAAGGGGGGAAAACGAAGATCTCTTTCGCTTGACGCCCAATGTGTTGGAGGGACTACTGCTGGCCCGGCACCCAAAACTCGCAAGCGTTGCGAAATCAGCCGTCGAATCCCACGCTGCGGCGCACGGTATCTTGAAAGATAGATCAACAGCACCGGCGGGAGACCTGGATGAGGCGGGTGCTACGACAACTTCAGCGACCGAGAAAGCTGGCAAGAAAACGAAGCCGAAAAAAACAAAACGCGGTAGAAAGGAGCAGGAGTCGGCGTCGACACACTGGCTAGTGACGTTTTTTCATCTTGTTGAGCTAGAGGAACAGGCGCAGAGAAGTTCAGAAAAGCGTGACGGAGGTGATGGCACGACTAAGCCAGAAAACCACCAGGCGATCGTAGACAGTACGACGAGCATGAAGCGCAATTTCTATTACCACGAAAAAAGGAACATATTTGGATTTGCGCAAGGTGGAGCGCTGCCACCCGAGGAGGAATTTCTAGATCCAGTTGCTCCGGAACTTCCGACACACGAGACTACTAGTACTAGCGATCGCGAGGAAGATGCTGTCGACGGGACAACTGACGCTAGTAACGAAGCCGATGAGCATGTGCAGGATACTGCGGAGGACACAGCGGAGCAAACGGACAACACCTCCCTTGTTGTGGGCGAAACACGCCCGAGTAGAACCTCTCCTCACAATGTAGCCCGCCGAGAGGTTGTTGATGTCCGCGACCAGACGAAGGGAGAACCCGTGCCGGTGACCGGAGGACAGGAACAAATCTCCCTGGTTTCCACAAGCGCAGCAGCGTTGTCTTTTACAAGAACTTCAAAGACCGCTTCGACGCCATCGTCCTCCCAGGCTGCCGATGCCACTTTGAGCCGTCATTTAGCCCGACCGACAGGCGATCTGTCGTCTGAAACTGATTCTTATTCTGGAAGTAAAGTGACCACGACGGAGCGCGATCGTGACGAGGACAAAACTACACGCACGTCAACGGGCACCGATGCTTGGCGTTCTTCCGAATGGGAGCAGTCTGGTGACGGTTCCTATAGCACGAGTTGGACCTCGTGGGAGCGGAAGAAGGGAAAACACGACACAGCGGACGACGAGCGCTCGATTCAGAGCAAAACGTACTCGGCCTCCTCGTACGCGACGGGAGCAACAGGGTCGATCCCTCGAACGCGCAATTACGTGCAGGGCACGCAGTTCTTCATTTGCCCCGCGGAACTTTACTTCACGCAGGACACCATAAAGAACACGTTTCGCAGCCGCAATCCGGGTGAGTCCAGCATCACCATTCGCCACACGCTGGACCAAATGCTCAACCACGAGCTGCGGAAGCGGGAGATCGAAATCATGAACGTCGTGAAGCATGGCGACTACTACTATTCCATCTGCAACCGGCGTCTGGCGACCTACATGCTCCTGTACCTCTGCGGCCGGTGCAAGCGGATCAAAGTGGAGTTGGTCGACAAGTCCCACCGCCGGGTCAATTGGGACGAGCGGTTCACCACGGACTGCAACGGGCAGTACATCCGCGTCCGGGAAACCCGCGAAATCATCAGTCGCACCCGAGAGGAAACTACCTTCAAACATCCGCAAATCTCGAAACCCTGGCGGTAGCAGGGGACAAACGCAAGGGTACCCCCAGCCATGTTGGTTCAGAATAAACAAGTCGCTCCACCTCCATTCACCGTTGTAACGATCGAATTCTGCTGATGAAAATTGTCTATATTGTAAAACCAAACATGCGTAAGCTCCAGCAACGTCATACATAGATACCACTTTTCTTCATCAATCCCTTCTCGGAGGACTTTTCTCCTGTTACGGCAGATTGGATCTGGATACGATTTATTTGCTCTTTTGTTCTTTTCATGCAAAAAAAACCTCGATGGTTCGAGACGATTCAAATGGACAATGGCCGTCGGTATGTAGCAGAAGTATCGGTGCATGTAGATCGTCAGTCCTTTTTTGATTTTGTCGTTTGGACGAGCGAACTTAACACACCAATGTCATGCCTCTCTACATCGATAATTTTTTTTCAGGCCCACTTCTAACCAATGGGAATGGCATTTACCTCTTCGTTCATGTACACAGCAAGCTTGTGACGTGATAGGGTTTAGGGTTTGGGTTTCTAGTCTACTAGCATGCTTGCTTTATTCTTTCATCCTCTTTGTCTAGATTTTGATTTACATTCAAGATCATTTCCGTTTTTCACAGCAGTGCAGCCACTCAGGTCAGTTTGAGGATAGAAAGAAACGCGCCACGCTCTACCTGTTCACTTGTCAAGGTGTCCGCTCTTTGAATACCTATTTATACGATACGGAGCATCAATAAATATGACGCGCCAAAGAAACAGGAATCCGGCTCCTGGGGCTGGGGGTGAGAGTGGTGTCATGGAGCTTCTTCGTAACTTCGCTACGCCTGTCAACACCTCGGGACTCAATAACGCACAACGACGGAACCTGAACAGCCGAACTGCCCAGGTGCCGAGTGATGTTCCTCTAGATGATCCCGCAGCCATGCAAGAGGCGCTCATCCGGATGTTGCAAGGAGCGGGCGATTTAGGGCTTCCCGACGGACAAACGCGCATGACGGGTGCAGATGATTTCAACGACATGCTTTTGATGGATTCTTCGAAAAAGGCGCTCGAAATCTGGAGCAAAGGCATGGAAATTTTTCTCCAGAACGTTGGTGCCGCATTTCCGTCTCCTGCCCTTGACAACGCCCTCAAATTGCTGGCGGAAGCGTACCTCCTCGACGAGAAAGGCTGCACAATGCTTCCAGGTATGATATGTGCTAATGCGCTGAAGTTACTGTTCTGGCTTTCTATTTTAAATGATGAAGCGCTGCTCGGGTGTCGGTGGAGGATGAAGTCAGATTGACACCTGCTTAAGTGCAAATTGTACAAAACAAAAAAACCAGATCAAAATTTTCATGATGTACACAGGTCTGATGACCCCCGTGCGGAGCTACTCGGAACGATCCTTGGCGCGGCTTCCAGTCGAGGCAAACGTCATGATGATGATTTTTGCCTACACGGACAGAAATTTCCCGGCTGCCGTGAAATTTGGCGAGCAAGCTTTGAAGGGAAAAGCAAAGGAGCCGGCTCTCGAACCCAGTACCACGCGACCAAAAGATCCCTTACCGCGCAGTCGCATCCACTATCACATTGCCGGGATGTTCGGCTTTCAACGCACTTTTGCTTCGGCGCTGCAGCACTTGAAGCAGGCCGTTGAACACGAAGCCAACCTCGAGGAGAAGGGTGGCTACGTAGCCCAAATTGGCTCCTGTTGCTTCCACCTAGGTCGACGTGCAGAGGCGCGAAAATACTTGACCGATTACGTCGAAGACACGCTGCCGAGCATCGACCCGCTGCCGCACCGCTGCAAAACAAGACAGCACTTTTGCAACAATGTGTTGCTGTTGGCGGAGACGGAGTACGGACTCGGGAACTTCGAAGCTGGCGACCGCTACTTCAAAATTGGCAAGGACCTGCTTCCAACCCTGAGCCCGAGTGGTGTGCAAGCCGTAGATAATCACTATCGCTTAGCACAAGAAGCTAAACGAAAAGGCCGTAAGAAGCGCGATCACGACGACTCGGATTTTGTTCCCAGTGCAAGAACGGTGCTGCACAGTGCTACTTTTCACCCTGGTGATGTAGTTGAGGTAGTTGCCGCTGACGACGAAAATGTTGGCGAGCGAGGGCACGCGCAGGAAGAGCGGCACGACGCTAAGGCAAAGGACTCCCTTTGCACCGTGGTTTTCTGCGGATATTGTCCGAGCATTGTGCAATCCCACCAAGCGCGAAAGCACAAAATCAGCCAGCGCACCGCCGTCGGAAACATCAATAAAGCCACATACAAAGAGTACACGGTGGATATCCCGGTCCGCAAGCTGAAGCTGATCTATTCAAAGGTCGAAGCCGAAAAGGCACGCAAGGAGTTCGTTGCCGGAGCAGAGCACGTCACCAAGCAGGGCCGCTTCTTCTTCGGTGACGAGGTCGTCATTGATGGTTTAGTTGCTAAGCCGGAATTGAACGGCCGCCATGCCCTCGTTCGCCGAGTTATCAACGAGTGCAGGCCGCGCTACGAAGTAGAACTCTTACCCAAGGGCACCACCAGCACGCAGAGCGCAGCCTCGGAAGGTGCTGAAGAACCAAAACCCGACGCACCTCTGACAAAGCAAGCGCAAAAGCATGCTAAGAAACGGGCTGAAAAGAAGGCCGCGGCAGCAGCAGTCGAAGCGGTTGAGTTGCAAACAAGTGAAGCTACGCCCTTTCTGCACATCCTTCCGAAGAACCTGAAGCGAAGCCAGCTCCCGGACTGCATGTGCGGTATCTGCCAAGACACCTTGGAAGACCCCATTACGCTCGAGTCTTGCGGACACAAGTACTGCGGTAAGTGCCTGGCCACACACGAAACCATCACCCAAGCGATGGAAGAAACGGACGATTTGTATGCCGAGGATGAGACCGCAACTTCTGGCTTTGCCTGCCCGGTGTGCCGCGTCGAAACAAAGCTGTCGGACGAGACATGGAACCTATTAGCGACCGCGACTTTCCAAGCGCGGCAGGAACGGGCGGCTGCAGCCGAAGAAAAATGCAGGAATGTCTACGAGCAGGCCAAGAACGCGAAGTCAGAGAAAAAGGCCGCCACTCTTCCAGGCCTGATGGGATCGCAGACCGCGTCGCAAAAGTTTGCGCACTTGACCAGCGGCCTCGGCATCAATGAGTTCTTCCGAGAGGAAATGCTGAAAGGCTTACCAGAAAAGAGTCGAGAAGCAGTCTTGACCGGCACGGGATATGGCCACGAAATTACACAAGCCTTCGAAGAAGATTACGCGGCGCAGCGAGCACGAGAGGCCGCCGCCTACCGGGCAGGACGGGTGGCGGCGGGTGATAAAAATCTCGGCGAATCGGATGAAGCAGCAGCTGCTCGTCACGGGAAGAAGAACATCGAAACGGCTGCGGAGGCGCTTGCTGGATCAGCCCGCCCAGGCGGCGACAGCTCTTCGGAAGATGCCTCCGACTACTCTTCGTCGGACGAAGAGGACGGAGAGCTTCCCCCGGAATTCCTCAACGGCGGGCGAGACGTGGTCGGCGTTGCCGCCGACGGCAGCGACGATCCCGTCATACAGCGGTCGTGCAATGTGGCCCTGAACAAGGCGGACCGGTACGGGGACGGCGACCAGACCTCGTTGAGTTGTAAACCCGGCGATCCCGGCTGCGATTTGGAGGCGTATTGGAGCACGGGCGGGAACTTCGACCCGTTCGGCGCAGCCGCGCGCGCCGGGTTACAGTATTCGCCCCTGCTCCGGGCCGCAGCCTGGGGAAACGTCAGCGAGGTTCAGGCTGTACTCGACGTGTGCACGGAGAACGAGGGTGTTTTGGAAGATGGCACGGCGGTGGCGAAAAAGAAATCCAAGAAAAAGCTGCGTCACCTGCTGGAGCTCCGGGAATCCTCGCTGCGCGTGACCCCACTGTACGCGTGCATTGTCGGCGCCCGCCATATGGTCGAAAACGACCCCCGCGTCCGTTTTTCCTGGCCGCACCGGCCTGCGCGCGAGGAAATTGACCACGTAAAGTGTGCGGAGATTCTGCTGAAGGCGGGCGCGAACCCGAACGCCAAAGACGTGCTGGGGAACAGTTTGTTCCAATTTGCGATCAACTGGTTTTGTAGCGACGAATCTCTCCGCATTGCGAAGATGCTGCTCGAGTACGGTGCCGATCCCGATCCGCACAACCGCCTGGGCCAGTGCTTGATTCAGGAGTATGTCGTAGACCGCAATCCCAGTGAGCTTCCACCCATGCTGGGCGGCAACACCAAGACCCTGACCGAGAAAGACGGCCTGAAGGCACCCCTGGTGCTTGATGGGTCTTTTACGAGCGTCAAGGATGCCAAGAGCTTTCCGGTGAAGATGATCCGTTTGCTCCTCTCTTGGGGCGTCGATCTCTCTCAGATGCGGTCGTATCTGGACTTCGGTTACGACATGAAAGAGTTGAAAAAGCAGGTTTCTCGGATGTCGACCGGCCACGCGGCGATGATGCAGAGTCAAATGGCAGATAAGGAAAAAATGATGAACGAGCAATCAATCCTAATTGGTTGCACGCATAAGGAAGTGAAGCGGCTGCTGCACGAAGAGATGAAGAAGAATAAGAATAAACGCACCGAAGCTTCTAGCTCAAGTACTTCTAGGGGCGTGACCAGGCCAGGATCAGGGAATATCAAGTTGGATAGCAACAAGAAGGGGAAGTCTTAATGTGTACATACATGAAAGTGCATGTACTAAGAGTAGGATAGCATCGTGCGCGCTGGTATCCTACTCGTTTCTCACGTTTCCGCCCCAGCAACAAGAAGGTTGTGGGTAGTGATAAGCTCTATGACGATCACATTTTCGTGATAATTCCATTCCGCGCACGCTCATGCGTTCTAACTCTCATTGATGAAAAGAAAAAGCAAAAACACCGAAGAAAACACCATGAAACAGCGCTAGCCATGAGTCCAACAAGATTTACTAGGTCGAGCTAACAGCTAAAAACGAAATAACACCTAAAGACGGTTGTGCATTTGTTTTGCACAAAGTGGTGTTCCCAGTACCAGGCAAAAGTCAAAACGTTGTTATGAAGTAGTCGGCCTTCTTCGGAATTAGATTACGGGTACTAGTGAGCAAGTACTAATAATCGTCGAACATGAAGATCGATATCCAGTCGCGTAGACAAAACTCTCTAAGCGTTGGAAGTGAAGATGCTGAACCGATGCAAGTGTACACGTAATACCGAAAGCGATACAGATTCTTTTTCATTTTTGAATATGCGCTGTCGTGCTGTCATCTAGAAGCAGATCCTTTTCTCTGTCGTGACTTTCTATCTCGGTGTGTGACTCCTATCCGCATTGGCAGGGATATTTGATTGCGTATTCTTCTAGTCGTGATGTCTCTCATCTGATTTCCGTCTTTCTTCGTTCTTTTTAAATTTTCTTCTTCATCAAGATGTTTCCCGGTTTTGACGAAGTGGACATGTCGAAGATGTCCGAGAAGCAGAAAAAGAGGCTCGAAGAAACAGTCGCCACCCTACCGCCGGGTGTTGATTTGAACAGCGATCCGCAGACGCTCGGAAATGCCATTTCCGAGGTGATGCGTGAGCAGGACCCAGCCAGAGACTATGCGGAAAAGGTAAAAGGAAAACTTGTGACTGAGGATCTTCTACGCGAGGAGGCAGAAGAAATGGCCGCGAGCGAATCGCACCAAAAGGCATTTGCGCTCTGGTCCGGCGGTTTGAAGGTCTTTGCTACTCGGACGGCCTCGACGAACGAGCACGATCTGGACAAGGCGCTTAGCCGCATGGCGCAAGCTTACGTTCTCGATGAGAAGGGGTGCAATATCGTCCCAGGTATATATCCATAGCATAAGAGACTTTTACTTTTTAGAGTTACAGTTACAGTTACAGTTAGCTGGTCCTACCATTATCATTGCGTGCTGCTACTGTATTTCCCAGGGCTACTTCATCGTCCTAGAGAATTGTTCTTCCGCGACCGAGGCCGACAGCCCGGCGCAGTGGTCTTGTTTTTAGGATGAAGGTATTTCCAGAGTTTTTTCGAGGCAGAAAAACGCAGCAGAACGACGAAGAACAGCAAACAAAACAACCTTCCCATATCAGATCCTCGCGCGTACATGTCTGCTATCGAGCACGCGGACCGCAAAAAGGCCCGCTTTCCGGTTCTCGCCAATCTCGTGCTGTCGTCACATTCCTGGAAGTTGTGCAATCTGCCCGAAGCAGCTGCTTACGCCAAGACAGCCCTAAGCGCCAGGCTCGAACTACCCTCCGACTACTACGTCGGCCAGGCTGACACGGATCCGTACCCCCGAAGTCGCATGCATTGCCTTGTCGCAGCACTGCACGCGGCGCAAAGAAAATTCGGTATTGCATTGCAGCAACTGAAGCTTGCTGCTCAACATGCGCGGACGGAGGAAGAGCGGGCAGGTTACGCCGGGGAGATCGGCGCCTCACTGCAGTTTCTAAATCGTACCGACGAGGCTCGTGAGTATCTGACAGCTCACGTAGAACGGACGCGTGCGTCCGCTGAAGCATCGCCCCATCACAGCAACAAGAGGAAACACTTCTGCGGCTCTGTGTTCATGCTGTGTGGGATTGAGTTTCGACTCGGAAACGGCGAGAATGGCAACAAGTACTACGAGTTAGGTCGCAATCTCCTACCAACGTTGAATCAGTCCGCGCTTGACTTTGTAGATTCCCCTTTCCAACACGCACGGCAATGTAAAGAGCAGTTTGCCCGCACGTCAAAACGCGAGGACTTGAAATCGCGGACAAGCACGAAGCTCGTCTCTGCGTTTAAACCAGACGACGTCGTCCAAGTGGTTCGCCCTACCCATGAGTTTTTCGGAGAACGCGGCGAGATTCAGAGCATCAAGGCGGGTACATCAAAAACAAACGAGCCGGAGCTCTTCGTCGTCAAATTTCGCGCCAGCTGTCCAAGCACCGTGGCTTTGCACGGAGCTCTGCCTTCGACTGCGAGTAGCAAAACGAAGAAGCAGAAGAAGCAAGGGGCAGCGGTTCGGGGGAAAGAAATTAAGCGAGCACGCGACGATAGCGCAGAACTCGCTTCCTTGTCCAAGTCCGCCTGCTTGTACACGGCCGAATTCCAGGAGACCGACCTCAAGTTGATTTACTCCGCATCGGACGCCGAAAAAGCTCGAGAGGAGTTCCTGGCCGACGCCAAGCACGTGATGAAGCAGGGTCGTTTTTGCTTCGGAGACGTTGTGGTGATTCATGATCTCGTAAACCGACCGGAATTAAACGGGCGCCACTGTCAGGTGCGACGTGTAATCACCGAGTACAGGCCGCGGTACGAAGTCAAGTTGGTTCCCGAAGAAGAACCAGATGAAGAATCCAAAGAAGCCGCACCACAAAAAAGCAGAAAAGCTCGCAAGCACGCCCGGAGACGTGCCGCGAAAAAGACAGCGGCGGAAGGTGCGGACGATGAGACGTCGGAAGTTCATGACAAAGGATCAGGTCTCGCAGATGACGTTCTCCAGATCCTACCGAAGAATTTGAAGCGCGCACTCCTTCCGGAATGCACCTGTGGAATCTGCCAGGAGGAACTGCGGGATTCTGTGGCTCTGCCATGTGGTCACAAGTACTGCAGCAAGTGCATCGCAACTCATGATGCTGTTGCGGAAATGATGAATGCTCAGGACGATGACCTGTACGGCGATGCATCCGAGTCCTCTATTCTCCAGTGCCCCGTCTGCCGCACACAAATAACTCTTTCGGACGAGATGTGGAATCTGATCGCGCAAGCGACTTTCCAAGCGCGCCAGCAGCGAGCTTGCGCCGTGACGGAGCAAGACGAGGAGTGCGGTAAAAGCACTGGTTTGAATGGTGCCGCGCAGGAAGAAACGAAGCCGAGCATGCCGATGGGCGCGCAGCGAGCCCATGGCCGGTTTTCTGGTCTCATGCAGGACATGGGGATCAACGCACTCAAGGAGCGGCTGGGACGTGGGGTTCCAGAAAAAACCAGGGCGGTGATGCTCTCTGAAGAAAAAAACAAGAACGATAAAGGCGTAAATGCGATGGAGGCGTTCGAAGAAGACTACAAGGCGCAGCGCGAGCGAGACCGGAAAGCGCATGCCGCTGGCCTAGTTGCTCAAGGTGGTTCACGGCCGCAGAAAGTATTCGAAGAGAACAGTATTCCGCTTGTCATAAAAAGCGAAACTAGAAGTGCAGCGGAGGAAGTCCGTCGAAGCAAACGGCTGCAAGAGAAAAAAAGCATGGGAAATAGCAAGGGCAAGGAGAACAACGACCAGAAAGGCGCCGACGACTCCGACGCGAAGCCGTTTTTGTCCTTGGACGAAAGCGCCCCCTCGGAGTCGAGTGAAGATGATTCCGATTTTCTGGGGCCGGACCCGCTTGCTCGGGGCATCATCGGCACGGCAGATGACGGCAGCGACGACCCGGTCATTCAGCGCGCGTGCGACATCGCTCTCAACAAGAAAGACCGCTTTGGAGATGGTGACCAAACTTCCCTTTCCAGTAAGCCCGGCGGTCCGGGTTGCGACCTCGAACGGTACTGGCAGAAGGGCGGCAATGTTGATCTCTTCGGCACGGCGGTTCGGTGTGGGCAAAAGTACTCCGCTGTGATGCGCGCGGCCGCGTGGGGTAATGCGGAGGAGCTCCAAGCAGTTTTGGAAGTGCTTTCCGGCTCCGGTGGTCCCGGTGATGCCGCGTCGTCCCTCGGAGCTTCAAGCAATACGGCAAAACAGCGGAAAGAACCGTCGAAAGAAATGAGGCAGCTGCTGGAACTACGTGAAAGCTCGCTGCGCATCACACCTCTGTACGCCTGTGTTATTGGCGCATGGCACATGAACGAGCACGACCCCCGCATGCAATTCCTCTGGCACTCCCGTCCACCGCCGCAGGAAATTGATCATGTCAAGTGCGCAGAGCTCCTGCTGCAGGCGGGAGCGAATCCAGACGCGAAGGACGTACTGGGAAAAACACCGCTGATGATGGCAACGAACATCATGTGCAGTGACGAGTCGTTGAAAATAGCGAAGCTGCTGCTCGACTACGGTGCGGACCCGGACCCGCACTGCCGCCTAGGGCAGTGTCTGATCATGGACTACCTGCGGGTGCAGAGCGACAGGGAAAGAGGCCTCATGGGCCTGACCGCTTCAACAGCTGATCGCAACCCGCGGTCCGCGCCACTTGTCCTGGACGGAACCTTCACCCGCAGCAAATGTCCCACAACGTTCCCGCCGAAAATGATTCGCCTGTTGATTTCCTGGGGCGTTGACGTGGGACACATGGAAAACCAGTGCGACCACGAAATGAACCTCACCGAAAAGGACGTGCGACAAATGTTGGGAGCGGCGAAGAAGCACGTGAGTGCGAAGATGATTGCTGCGAAAATGAAGCACGTGAACGAAATGCAGAAGGCTGTAGTCGATAGCTGTACGCATCCAGAAGTGAAAAAACTACTCGTCGCTGCGAAAAAGGAAAGAGCAAAAGCGAAAAGATGAGGAGCATAGTCTGCTATAGACACACGAAGGAAAGCCGCCGCAATAAAGCGGCGTATTGCAGCCTATTCGATTCCTGTTGACCCCCTTCGAAGTAACGCGCTGAGGCGTCTATTCCTGAATTGGTATTGGTATTACCTCCATGTTGCACGTGGTCTATATTGAACACTTTATTTTTATATCAAGCAGTGAAATTTGCTCCTATTTTGCGAAAAATGCGACGCTTAGTCCTCCGATAGCGAAATTTGCGTTCTGCGATGCCGCACTGAGCGGATTGACGGAAAAATAGCCGGTGTTCGTGCGCAGTGTTATGAAAGAAACAGAAGACAAGAAAAATTATGTCGGTGTTTTTTTGTGCCTCCAATCAATATGAATACGTCTTTTGCTTCTACAGCAGTTCCAGTTCAACAGAGCGTCGTACTGCTTCGCTTTTCCGTGTCCCGTTTTCAGTATTATCATTGCGTGAAGAATGCAACATCGATAAAACAATTTCGGCCACACAGTTTTTTTCTCTTTCGTGCTCGTTGGTTTCATGGTTATTTGAAAACAAGATCAGCATACACCAGATCATCACCAAGATCCTTGGTAGGTTCTTCTTCTCCTTCAGTTGTGTCGTCACAAAAAAGCGTTTTTTCCGTTGAAAAAAGGTGAATTGTCAGATCCGGCAAGAAGAAAGATCAACATTTGCGAAAGATCACGACCTGCTTTGTTTTTTTTTCCCTTTTTATACATCTTTCCTTTTCATACATCTTTCGGTAAGGTCCAGTACGTAAAAACCGTTTCGCTGCTTTCGTTTGTTCTCTCTTCCTCGTAGTATAATTGAGCACCGTTTCTCGTTGTCACTGTTGCATCAACATTTTCTTTTTTTCCCAAAACAGTAGCAAATATTTGAGCAGCTTGCGGAAAACTAATTTCGCTCGCATTACTCGTTTAACTAATTCTGTAAAGGGCTTGTAAAGACCACAAAAATTTCTTTTTACTCATCAAAGATTAATTTCGTTTGTCTAACACTGCAACGGACAAATTGACGTAAGAGTTTCTCCTCGCCATCGGCCTCGGGAAGACCAAAGAAAAGTACAACGAAGAAGACGAAAAGTCCCTGAGACAAAGTTTCAAAGCCGCTGAAAAAGCAGACGAGATTCAAGCACTGTCCGACAACGGTATCAATAAGATGAACAAGCGTGGCGGCAACGGCGGTATGGTTCCTATACGACAGTTTGTCTCGATGTTAGAATAGTGCGTTGTATTGTCTTGCTGTTGATTTTCGTTATCATTGCCCATGTTTATGTTCCGAATCGAAGTGCCTGTTGCTGTTGTTCTATCGGCCTACTTCCTCTAGATGGCACAGCCGTGGTGCGTGCTTATCCAAGGAGAAGTGCTTGTAGTGCTACTAGATATTTGATTTCGGCGTGTTGAGCACAGAAACAGACCCTGGTACTTCTGAAGTCAGATATTTTTCTTCCCTAAATTCTTTCATCCCAGGTCAGCACAAGACCACCGGTATGAACACCTACCCTGCAGCTTCGGCGCACCGCGGCAACGGGCGCTCTCCGGGACGCATGCTGGGGCAACCAGCCCCGTCGCAGTTTCGGACTTTGAATGCTGCGGGTGCGTGTGAGACTCGTTGATTTTTGTGCTGCTTGTTGTACTTGCATCAGTATACTTAATTTCCTCGATGCGTACTAAACGTGTAGCTGAAGCTACCTTTTGGAAGGGAGTGGCGTTTCTATCCTCGCAATAACCTCTTTTCAGCATCTTGAAGCCTCCTGTAAATTCTTTCCCACAGATGCGCAATGGGTCGCCCAGCAGCAAGCCGGGGGGTACAACGCGATGCACAGCCACCCGATCCACTACCAGCAGCATTCGATCACCTCCATTCCCCAGGCTTCTGCCGCTCAGCCCGTGCAGCAGCAGCAGCAATATGCGGGTTCTGTGTACAACACTGTGGCCTCGACCGGGTAGCTACGTGTTGCTTCTTAGATCAATAAGAAACTTCTGCGAGAAACCTCTGTCAAGCGGTCACTCTGTTTGTTGTGAAATAGGTTGAACATGGCGCTCTTGTTTGGATACATTGTCTAAGATTAAGTATAACAGTTCATGACTTTCCAAGATTCATATTATTCCGTGATATCTCACCGAACGAAACTCTACTTCCAGGCATCACTATGTTGACCCGACGAACCCGAACGGCTACTACACCGCGAACTTCAATGCCAACGTCCCTTCCTACAATACGGCGGACCACTCGGACTGGGTTGTGACGGGCGACCACTCCCAGTACGCCGGAGGCTGGCAGAATGTGTCGACTGGTGCTGCCGCGCCCTGCGCTGCCGGTGCCAACGGTTTGTCCCCGTCGACCGTCGCCAACACGTCGATCGTGGCCAACACCTCCCTGGACGACAGTACTGTGCTAAATTTGTCCACTTTTGTTGGCGATTATATGAGTATGAGTGTCGCTTTCGGTTTCATTTGATGCACTTTGATACACTGAAACGAGTTCATATTTCCGTCCTGAAAGAAGTATGTGTAGAACCAACAAGCAGCGCCAGCTTGCAGTCCACGCCTTAACCGGTGGAATAGCAAAATCAAATTCAACGACTCCACTCTCAGGTTGGGTGTCCGTCAGCACCCCGCCCGCTGGTGGCCAGGTGACCAACACCAACAGCCCCGTCGTGACCGCTGCTGCTTCCGCTACGACTTCCGGCGTCGTGACCGCTGCTTCCCCCGTCGTGGCCACCGGAAATCCTGCCCGGGAATACGAGACCGCGGAGGCCTACTATTCCTACATCGTGGAGCAAGACCGCCAGCGGCATGCGGCGCAGCAAATCATGCAGCATCTCGGTCGTACTGCGACCATCGCGACGGAGGCCCCACTCAGTCGTGCATCGACCCTCAACACCTCGCGTTCTGGTGAGTCTGCCTCTGCAGCCGCCGCTCTGGTGGGAAATGGAATGCCGCGAGTCGTGTCGCGTCCGCCGCCCGGCCTGGAAGGCGAGGTAAGATTTCATGTTGTAGATGTAGGCGTTAATATAATTTGATGACCACTCTTCGCTGTGCGAACTTTCGATTTGACTTTCTTCGAGGGTAGTTGTACAATGTACAAGTGATGTCTCGAGTTCCTATTCTTGGTCAAATTATCCAGAACGTGAACGCTACTCCGGACGACACCGTGATCGTGAACTCGCCGGCCAGCTCGATGGTGTGCATTACCGTCCCCGAGAACTTGGACAGCACCGCTGCGGTGCCAGCGACTACTTCCCCGTCGACCAATTCTCCCCCGGTGACCACCAACTCGGCCTTGACTTCTCCCTCGCTCACTCCTGTGACAGCTCCTTCTCCGTTCACTTATCAAACGAAAAGTCTTTACATTAGGAGCGCTGTCATGTCGTAGCAATCCGACGATATAAAAATTCGGACTTAGCATGCAAAAGAGATAACTCCAACTCGATGACGGAATTATCATGGAACTGGAAGTAGATCTACTAGGCTGCGCTCTCCTTTGCAGGCTTTTTCGTTTGATATTGCTCTGGAGACCACGCCGACCACTGTGTCTACTGCCATCCCCGAGGGGACCACGACCACCACTACGGGCCCGATTGCTACTACGACCAACGATGATGGAAATGTCGCGGAGGCTCGCCGCCCACAACCGGCCGGCCCCAAGGTTGCCTCCACGAACAACACCAAGCCGAAGACCAAGCCCGCTGCGAAGCCCTCTGCCAAGGGTACTACCGATGCATCCAGCACTTCTGCGGCCACTTCTGGCAGTCCCGTTCGTGCCCGCCCAGTATGCATTGCAAATATGTCTGGGTCTGGGAAATTCATGCGAGACTTTGTCATGATCGTCTGGCATGACCAAGAAGTGATGAACTCTGTCATGCTAGCAGATGAATGACTTCATTTGGAGGTCCCCATGGGAATGAACGCACTTTATCATGCAGAATGCGCAGCGCGCGGGCGCAACAAAAAAAAATTCTCATGTTTAAGTGGGCATAGGAAGTGCTTGCAATTTTTAAGCCCGCGTGACAACTGTCCAGACCCAGACATTACTTGCAAACTGCATACCTAGCTGGTGCTCCGCAGAACAATGGTGCGAACGGCGCGAATGCCGGTGGTCCGGGCAATCCGAAACCCTTGTGCTACTTCTGGAAGATTGGACGCTGCGAAGCTGGAGCTGCTTGTGCGTGGGCCCATCCGGCGGACATGGAGGGTAGCGCTCTCAGTGCGCGGAACCGCGAGGCCTTGCGCCGCAACCGTGCGGTAACTATTTGAGTGTTACTTGCACATATGGCGACGACGCGCT
>JACKZZ010011347.1_pt1 | contig 28258 bp, 22 predicted proteins | sample 8027871 | NCBI WGS metagenome assembly JACKZZ01 (sample SAMN15724774, study PRJNA655200) | protist metagenome | isolation source: fluorescence activated cell sorting (FACS) single amplified genomes of... | place: USA: West Boothbay Harbor, Gulf of Maine | collected 2000-07-19
CCCTTGGTCCCAGAAGAACTGTCCGCACTAAGCGGTATTTATTGGTATGGGTGCTTACTCTTTATACTTGGTCTTAATTTGGGGTGAATTTGGGGTGAGATTTTGGATCACCACAATTCTTCGGGTGAGATTTCTTGAAGGATTTTTTTTTTATTTCGATTTGAATTTTTATCTGACTGTTATTATATAATGGAAGTGCAGGGGATCACACATGTGGATGAGTCAGGTGTGTGGGTTGAGACCACTGACCCCCCAGTGGGGAATAATGTTGACTGGGTGGAGGTATTTAGGATGATAGATGAGTATCAGTTGGTAGAGCAATTTCTTAACTTGGATTACTGGGACGGCTCACTTCATCCTCGGGCTGGGTAGTATTAGTTGGTAGAGCATGAGAGATTGATAGTATGGAAATAAAAAGGTCAAGTTCAAACAAAAAGGTCAAAAGACAAGAGGCACACTTCGGCATCTCAGCCAATGATAGCACAATATTCAATTAGTCTTTATTTTTAATTTCATCTAAGGTCATCGGCAACATAATGCGGCTTAAGCGGGTCTTCACCTTCATCATCTTGATTGAAATCTTCGGCGCATTCCTGCAGAAATGCTTCCTTTGCCTTGTCATCCGCAGCGGCCTCCACCCGGGATTTTGCGACTGGTTTTTCATCCCATTCTGCCGCCCAGTCTTTTCCGAAATGTTGCAGCATACAAAAAACCTCACCCTTCGAGCGATAATGCAAATCACATGCCCGTTGCAAAGATTGCAAAGAGAGAGGAACTGGTTTGGATTCTTTTTTCAATTTTGCCAATTCTTTTTCCAGTAGTCTGGCATTCCACTTCATCTTGCACTTGGTGCCTGACGGGCAAGGCACTGGACATTTATGATATCGATGATTTCCGCAGCAATTGGCACACTGGTAATCTTCTGGTAGGCTGTGACGAAATGTAAGTCCTTTGTGCACGCACTCAGTGAGTTCTTTGTTAACGTTGGAACAGTGGCGTCCGCGCACCCAATACTTGCATATTCCCCTGTCTTGGTGGTCTGCCGCGGCCTGATCTGCCACTGCGGGTCGCCTTTCCTCGTTCAACACGCTGACAGGCTTAGTCAGTATCTCTGGGTGTGCTTTCTCCGCTTCCGCCCACAGCAAATCGTTTACGGTAAATCCCTCCGCTATGGCTTCTCTTTTAAACCTCTTGGCAACTGGGTGATCTTCACGTATTTTTCCATCGACGCAATGTTGTAATTGGACAACTTTGGGCTTCTTGTGAACGCGTTTGTATCCCCTCGCTCTCTTCGGTGCTACATGTCTGTTGATAGACTCCTGAGACGGGGGGTATCTGGCGTCGAATTCTTCAAGCAGTGCTTCGCGCTGTTTTTTCTTATACTTGCTTTTGATGTATTTGCGAGCACATTTTCTGGTCCAGACTTTTGTAGGTTTACATTTCTCATGGCAGTCCCCCCTTGCATCTGGCTGTTGTAAAGTCTGCGGGTGTCTGTAGCACGGGAATTGATTTTCAGATAGCCCAATGGCTTTGAGCAGGTCAGATGTCAGAGACTTGAGTTCTTCTGACAGTGCATTCTGTAGAATTGATTCTCTGTCTCTTGTAAAGGCCTTATGAAGTTCCTCTATGGTTCCGTATTGAGGTGATGCCGTTTTGAATTCGTAATCATCGGGAACTGGGACAGCAGAAATCTTTTTAAGTTCCTCGACGGTATGCATCTACAACAGCACAAAGAGAAATTAATAAGTAGAGGGACAAAGACAAAAAAAGGTAAACAGTGTGTGCTGTGTGTGTGCGAAGCCTCTCTCAGGAATTGAACTCAAGTTAACTGCTCCAGCAGAGAGTTGATGCCTTGAAACCCAGGCAGGTATGCATTTGCTTAAAAGTCAGTGCACGCTGACAGCATGCCTTAGTTTGGATTGTTAGGCAACAATTTTTGAAAGGAATTACGCATCCTCGGGAACTGGGCCAGGATCATCGACAAGGACATGTCGCTCTTCGCAACATTCCTTGCAGCAATCGTCGTGTTGAGTGGGTGCTTCACACCTTACACAGAAGAAGATGTGCCCGCCCTTCTCATCCACATCTTCGCACTGCCCTGAGCAGAAAGGGCCATCCCAATCCGCATCACCTTCATAGTTTGTCTCGATGAGGAGCTCAAACATGTCGTCGCCGACCTTGCGCCAGATGTTGGGGTGGAACTCGACATTGCGCCACATGTTGGGGAGGACTGGTTCGTCGACCTTAGCTTCTTCATCAGGGACAGGGTCAGGGGCAGGGGCAGCGACGGGCTGCCGCCGATTGTATCGCAGTATGGTCCTTTCCACGACTCCTTGGCCCTGGCGGGTGCCGAGTCTCCAGTTGGGAACAGTCTCCAGTGGCTTGTGAAGATGTTCTTCTTTGTCCGAATACAAACGGATAACACCGCCACGCAGAAAAAACCCTCTTGGACCGAAGAGAGTCGTTAGGGCGCGGTCTTGGTCGACACGCTCCATAAGGAGGATTTCGCCGTAAGTGTGGGGATACGTGTTAGCAGCCATCTTCGAAAGTCTACAACAGCACAAGAAGAACTAAGTAGAGGGACAAAGACAATAAAAGGTAAACAGTGTGTGTGTGTGTGTGTGTGTGTGTGTGTGTGTGAAGCCTCTCTCAGGAATTGAACCCAAGTTAACTGATCCAGCAGAGAGTTGATGCCTTGAAACCCAGGCAGGTATGCAATTGCTTAAAAGTCAGTGCACCCTGACAACATGCCTTAGTTTAGATTGTTAGGCAACAATTTTTGAGAGGGGGTTAAGAAGAGTCGTCATCCACCATGCTGGTCGCGCCCAACCCCCGCACGAGTGTGGAAGGAATAGAACTAACATCTGACTCGTATCCATCCTTGCGACGCTTGGCAAGAGGGTCGTCGGGGTCGTCGGACATCGACCTCTTACGCCTTTTAGGGTTGAATACTCGGTCGTATACGCCAGATGCACGGGCCAACTTGATGTATGCTGTTAACAGGCTCTTGAGACTTTGGAGGTCTTGATGCTCTAACTCCTTGCAGTCAATTTCCGTCTCCAGTCGTTGAAGGACGAAAGCCGACTTATCGTAAGTGCGAATTATGTCACGGGCAACAGCGGGGGGGTCTGCTTTGCCTCGGCGACACGTTCGAAGAAGACGCTCACGAGTGGAATCAGAACATACCTTTAGTAAAGTCACGCACGGTTCACAGAACACCGGCGGCGAAGGGTCATCCTCAGAGAAATAACAATGGCACATGTCAGTTCTCCCCTTTAAGAATGCCCTCAAAATGGGGATGTCGTTTTTGACGGCTGCCTGAAACAACAGAACAAAAAATTAAGATGGTGTTTTTCTAACATTCAAAAGATCACACCTGTTGTGCCTCCTTCGCAGACAAGTCCGCCTTTAGACCGTGGAGGACCAGGTCACGCATACACAACTTCGATAGCATGTCCACGGCCCGACTTGACTGATTCACACGACCGTTCTTGTCTGGGGTGCTTAGTCGTTCTTGGTAGGAGGCGGGGATTTTGTCCCACACGCCCTCCAGAGCCTTTTTGTCCTCAGAGGGGTCATAGGTGTGAATACTTTCTTGGGGCACCGCAACGGTCTCTTTGACCTCCTTCTTTAGTCCTTCGATTCGGTGGATAACACAAACACCAGGCATTCTGAACAGTCAAATCAGGGGAAAAGGGAATAAAACACAGCCAAAAAAAATGCTTGTTAAAAAAATGACCAAAAACCTTTTTTACTCCCCGCTGTCTAAATACCCTGCCGTTTGTGCCGCAACACCGTCCTCCACCGCCCTCCACCGTCCTCCCAAAGATTTTTCTACGGCTCGTTTTTTTGCAAATGGGTTGGCGGGGTCATCAGTCAGTCAGTCGAAAAAGAGGAGTCACTCAAGTCAGTTTTGAAGGGGGGGGAAAAAAAAGACCTGTTTTGGTCTATCTTATTAGGTTGTTTGTTATACTTGTTTATTGTTTCTACATTATTACTTTAATTTTGCCTCTTTGTCCTCTAATTCCTTAATTCTCTTTTGGTAGGTTTTGTCATTCACAGGAGGCAGTCTGTTGTATAAGCCTTGTGTAGCAACATCGTGCCCCATCTGAAGCCCAAGGTCTCTTTTCATATTCTCAGAAAGGTTTTTCTTGGTGTAGAAATCTGAAATCTTGCTGTGTCGTAATACATTCACGCCGATGTTTTTGTATCCAACCGAAGCGAAAGCATTTTTGATTTGACCCCCAAACGCACCCTTTGCATAATATCCACCAGAATCTTTGGGGAACACAGGTTGACCAGGCTCAATTTCATGCTCCTTTATCCATTTGTTAAGAATGGTTGCGAGTTTTGGAGGCACTTTGAGAATCCATCTTTTGTATTTCTTGAAAGTCTTGTATTTGTTTAGAACGATTTGTTTTTTCTTGGGGTAGTAGTAGTTTGTATCGGATTTCTCTGCCCAACCCTGTCCAGCAGGTCTAACGGTCAATCGTTGCATTGCCTCTACCCTTCTAGGCGGGATTAGGGTATATACAGCCATTACGGCCTTGTAGTAGTTATTGTTTGTCTTGGTGTATGCTGCTTCGAGGTTTTTCCACGGAACAAATTTAGCAAGTTCTTTCTTTTTGAATTGGTTATCCATGGCTCTGTCTTTCTCCGCATTTCGCAGTTCCGTAGATTTCTCGCCAAAACTTTTCCAGGATTGCTCAAAGCCCTTGAGAACAGATGTAACAGTAGCCATGTTCTGAAGGTGGGTAATGAGAGTCGAAGGGTCGTAATTCATTGAACCATCTTTTGCCTTACGTTGTCTCTTATACTTTTTCGACAGGATGAACTTTATGATTTTATCTGCATCATTTAGCCATTCAAAGTCTTTTGCCCCGCAGTTAGGGTCCTTGTTGTCCGTGTATTGTTTATAGACGCCCCAGAAACCTGACCATGTAGATTTCCAACTGGATTCAGACAGTCCTCCATACTTTGTGTTTCTTTTGTTATGTTTCAACCTTGCTTGGTAGAGGGCATCTGACATTGCCTTGCAGTTCAAGAAATTTTGAGGGGGGACGGCTGCACTTAGGTCTTGTTTTACTATGATTGCGATCTCTGGAATGCTCAACTGGGTCTGTTTAGTGAGATATTTATTAATCGTCTTCTGAAGGGCTTTCAATTTCCTTGTAAATTCTGGTTCCAACTTAGCATCAATTTTTTCTTCTTCTTCTTTCTTCTCTTCTTGTCTTGCAAGTTTCCTCTCTTTGTATGCTTCGGCTTTTCTTTCTTTCTCCTTTGCTTTGAATACAGGGTCATTTTTGTTTTTCTCGCGGTAACGCCGTCCTCGTTCAGCAGATGTCATGGGCATTTTCGGTATCGTTCGTAAAAAGTGTTCGCTTATTACAAATGTGTTCGCTATATACTAATGCGACATTATTTGTTTAAATAATAATAATTAATTAATTGCTGGATTTCGGTATATGACAGATTGTATTTTTAATGAATTTTGAATTTCCATCTAAAGATTAGCGAACATTATACTATACCAAAGTAAATAACATTTACACCCAAGCAAAACCAAATCCGAACCGATGACGACCTTGTATGTTCCAAGAATGTTTCAACACACCAATCAGTCTCTCACAAAACGATTACTTAAAAAACTGTTTAACCATTCACAAAGAGAAAAATTAAATAACGAGCAATACAATGAATATCTTGAATGTATCGTGTCTTATATGTATAGTATCGGAATGGAAACGAAATGCTGGTCTAAAGACTTCCTCGTTGTCAATAAACAATTAAAAGATTCAAAATCAAACTGGAAACAAAAATATGATGAGTGGATTGTAAAAGGTAAAGAATGGCAGACTCCATAAACCAACCGTAAATATGTGTATAAGCAACCGTAAGCAACCGTAAGCAAACCGTAATCAACCGTAATTAACCATATAACAACTTATATTAAAAAAGAGAAAGACATCAATCTTCTTTTTTCCCAAATCAAAAATCCAGATGAAAATTAATTTCCATCTAAAGATTAGCGAACATTATACTATAGAGATTACTCCCGAACGAATTAATTAAATTTTCACAAATTTATATTCCGTCAAGTATACCTTTTGAGAAATGATGAGTCAAGCAACTGAAGAGAAAAGGGCAGATGAGATTATCAATAGGACTTTCACCGAAGAGCAAAAAGAAACTCTCAAGGATGAAGACGAGAAAGTCGAAACTACCAAGGAAGAAGACGAGAATTCCAGAATTCCTGCATGGGTTATAGCCAAGTATGATGAGTCACCTGAAGAGTTTTATTATTACAAGAAACGAGAAGATGGAAAACGCTCTGTAGAAGAGGAGTATGGGGATAAGTTGAAATCGCAGGGTTATTACAAAGGAATGATACCCCCACATGTTTTCAGATGCTCGAACACTAACAAATTCCTTGTCTTCGAAGAATTGGCACACTTCCGCTACTGGTATAAAAAACAAAAGAAACCTTACATCCATTCCGTGATTAATGAACACCGACCGTTTAGGTTCAATCTTGAGTTGGACATTAAAAAAGAATTGCTCGACGGTATCAAATTAACAGAAGACAACCTCAAAACAATCAAAAAGCACAACGGACTATTCTCTGTAGACTATTTCAAGAGTCGCCAACTTTGCTTGCTCAAGATTCGTGATTTGATACACAGTGTATTAGAACAGCATTACTTTATAGAGCCGACGGACAAATTTTACTATTTTGCGGAAGATAACAGAAAAGAAAAGCACTCATATCGGATTTATGCCAATATCGCGATTGCAAATAAAAATGAATACAATCATTTTATAACCCTTTTACACGATGAAATTGATGACCGTAAACAACGCATTCCATACTGGGCTGTTCTACATCAAATCATTGACCCGACTGGCTATTGTTTGAGACTCCCTGGTTCTTGGAAAGACGACCACCAAATGAAGTGGATGACTGCAAATTGTTGCATTGACGATGCAGTGCTGAGCGACACTTTCGAACCAGGATATGCCATTGAACCAAGAGAAGACCACCAAATGGTTGTTCTGCGACAAATAGCCCCAGACAAAGTTCAACAAGAGATATTTGAAGAAAATGACCCAGAAGAAATCAAAAAAACAAGAGCGTTGATAGCTACCCATGAGCTCACCATGGACACCTTTATTTTCAAAAAAGTAAAGGGGAATGGTGTAATTGAGTTGACGAGGCTACTGCCATCATATTGCGAAATATGCAAAAGGGAACATGACAATATTGACGCTTATGCGACCATTTATAAAGGATATGTCCATTTGAGGTGTTTTAGAGACCAAGAGAAAAACGAAGAGGGTAAAAAGGGCAAAATCTTTTTGGGCTACATCGGGGATGAAGAACAACGAGTCAATATGAAAGCTCATGAATGCAAGACAATTTTGAAACAGATGGTTAAAGAAAGGGAAGAACTCGAAGAAGAGAAGATAAGCGAGGAGGAGCAAAAAGTGGTCAAGGACCTCTTGTCCGAGCATAAGAAAGAAGCACTGAAAAACGACAAAGAGTTAAAGCAGACGACTGAATTTCACTTTACCGACTTCTTGTTGTTTCACGAGAAGGTGTTTACTGACAAAGCCCACTTCTTTAGGTATGTCGATCAGACGTGTCATAAAATCATAGACGGTGGCAACTCCTTCTTCATCACAGCAGACCATGACACATCTCTTAAAACCAAGAAGTTTACACAGGTAGGAGGTGTCCCCTGCAGTAGTAGAGACAATGCATACTATTTCAAGATAATTAACCCTAAATTCGACCCCTCGTTGCCTTCTAATGATAAGAACAATCCTATGCTAACAAAGGTTATGTTCAGTGAGGGCATTATCGAGCGGACAATGCGAGGCTTTTACAAAAACATCGAATTCAAGCCGTATTTGAAAGAAGAAGAAGAACAAAAAGAAGAAAGAGAGGTGAAAGAAGACGACTCTGAAGCACAACAGAAAGAACCGCCCAAAAAAGAGAACTTCAATATGTTCGAAGGGTATAGATTCCCTTACACAAAGACGAATGTAATTGACCCCAAGGTGCAGCCATGGATCGATCACATTCTAAATGTTATATGCTCAGGAAACGCAAATTACGCTAAAACGCTTACACAGTGGATGGCCCACCTCATTCAAAAGCCGATGGAGAAAGGCTTTGCCACGATTCTGTTTTCAGCACAAGAAGGGACAGGTAAGAGCATCCTATACGAGTTCTTAATGCTTTGTATTGGCAGAGGCTACGGGCTTCAAGTCTCAAAGATTGACGACATTACACAGACGCACAACACGCACATGCGGGGTAAACTCCTGATTAACATGAACGAATGCACCAATTCTCCCACGATCAAGAATGTCAATATTTTGAAAGCCCTCATCTATGACACTGAACTCCTTATCAACCCCAAAGGTTTCTCCCAGTATACCATTGAAAACTGGGCAAGACTTCTCATTACAACTAACTTCCAAAGGAGCATGATTGTGAACGCCAGTGATAGAAGATACTACTGTCTTCAAATCGACAAGAAGATGGACAAGAAATACTTTGAACCCCTTATTCAAAGCCTAAAGTGTGAAGAGACGCAACAAGCCTTCTTTAACTACCTCGCTAACTATGATATAAGCGATTTCAACCCGCAGAGACCGCCCATGACGAAGATGAAGCAGAAGATGATTGAACTGCAGATTCCTAACATCATTGCGTTTATGAAGGACGTCTGTGAGAATTGTGTTCTGCATTACAGGGAAAACCAAGAACAAATACAACCAGAGAGTAAAGAACTATACACGGAATACTGCTCATGGATTACAGAGAATGACTACAAGGGTTCTAAATTAAGCAAGACGGCTTTTACAGAGACACTCGATGTTAAATTTGGAATCAAAGAATCACGACCAAGAGTTGATGGGAGAAGAACTCGAAGGTTCACCATTAACAGGACAACACTCTTGCCCATGTTTAGAGAATACTATGCAAACCCCGATTTTAGATACACCATTGACGAAGGACTTGTTTTTCGAAATGACCACTTATGACTGACTGACTGACTGATTAAATTCTCGAGAAAAAAATATAATGCTGTTTGTATAAATCAAATGTCTGAGACACAGTGTTCAAGATGTATCGCTTTAAAGAAAAACGGGGCACAATGCACACGAAACACTTGCAAGTATTCAAATATGTGTTGGCAACATACGAAAAGCAATAAAGGCTTACAGATTAAACCCTCAGGTATTCCCAATACAGGACTTGGCTTATTCACTTCAAAACCATTCACCAACAATCAAACCATAGCGAGATTCGGTGGTGATATTGTCCCCTATGAACAGTACATGATGAACCCCTCAGGGTACGGAATACACATTAATAACAGAACAATATTAGACAGTAAGAGCACACAGAGTGGAATGGCGAGATATGCCAACACTTGTAAGACAGAGAATAGAAGAGACGGAGACTGTGTCTCTAACAACAGCAGAATTGTGGTCAACAGTAGGAACCAGACGGCTTCTCTAAAAGCAACAAGACGCATACCCACTGGAAATGAGGTTTTTGCAGCATATGGCAACAGATTTTAAAAAAATGTATTAAACAAATAACAAAGTAGTAATATAAAAAGCATAATGAATAGCGAACACCAAGAGAGCCGAGAAGAAGCCAAAACACGAATTATGAAGGAAATAAGGAGATTTGAAGATTACATTGTGGTCAATGTGCCAAATTATAAAAAGAGAACGGAATACTACACGCATTTTATAACGGAAACAATATGTGAACTTGAAGAGAAAGGGCTGGCCGATGAGGAGGCTCGAAAACTCCACTTCGAAAAGGAACTTAAGAATAACTTGGTGCTTCGAGATTGGAAGGGAAACCCCGTGGAGTTTGGGTTCAGGTGCCCCTTCTACCCCGTGTATGCTTTTGAATACTCACGAAACAAACTAAAGCAATACAACAACGACCCTGAATTGGCGTTTCAAAAAACAGGGTTAAGGCTGCCTTTGACAATGTCGAACGTTAAAGGACGAGTCGGAAAGATTCAGAAGAATTGCAGCACCGTAATGGACAGAAAACCGAAACTGGTGTTCCCGTAATAGATTTTGAACTCTGCAGAACTTTAATAAACACATTTAATCACATTTAATCACTATCAGAAGAGGTTGAACTTTCATCAGAAGAACTAATAACTTCTTTTTTGCTCCTTCTTTTCGGCTTTTTAGTGGGCTTTGTAGTGGGCTTCTTTTTAACCCGCTTCTTTGGGTCAGGCAGATGCTTAATCACTTCGTATATGTTCTTCCTTATAGGGCACGGCGTCCCGACTGTTCTGTCTATCATCAGGCTATCAAAGTCCCCTGAAGCATGCTGGTCAAATAAACCGTTTAAGACGCCTTTATCTAAGCCACACCTATTCCCCATTTGATTACATTCCATGATTGAAGTAGGTTTCCACAAACAGAAGCAGTTAGCGGTCTTTCGTGCTATTGGCGGACAATCAAAGAAACTTTGAAAACTCATCATGATAGACACATTGCAGTGGCTCGAGACATATCTAAACAGAGTGCTTAATTGACGCTTCTGTGCGGTGTTCAGCCCTGTGAGTTCAAAGTCATCTATGACTAGCAAAGTCTTCTTCTTTGGATTGAACAGGTCAGGATCGGGGAAACGGTGGAGTATGTCTGTGGGCTCTGAATCTTCCCATTCTGTTGAAGTGTCAGGACAGACGATGTATAGTTCTTTAAACGGTGCCTTACTGGCTTGGTGACAGAGAAAGATATTCTTTAGAACGGTTGTCTTGCCTCTTCCCACAGATCCCAACGCTAAGAGCCTAAACGGGGCTGGAATGCATCCTATGTCTCGCCCCTTCTTCCACTTCTCCTTTTTGAAACGGTCTTTGTCTTTGTTAGGCAATACTACCACTTTCTTCGGCATTGGAAATAATTAATTTAAAACAAAGAGAAACTTTATTTTGCTATATATAGAAAGATATTTCTTTTCAATTGTAATTAAATCGAACTGAAATGATCACCATTGACAACCGAGGATTTCACTCTTATGGGCGACCCGACTACAAAATAGCCAAGGAAGTGCAAATGAAAGCCAAACCAGACAATATAAAACTCTTACATTCTCGCACACCAAAAGTGGAAGCCCCAGTCCCTTACACTGGGAAACCAGCCCCTCAAATGGGAGGCTTTTACAACGCATTTGGGAAAGTGGTTGCCAAGGAGAAACCTGAAAAGTTGTTTAGAAACACAGACAAGAATTTGCTCCAAGCCCCAGGCAAGAAGGTTAGCCGTCCTGTCCCCGTCCCGTGGAGTCAAAAGTCAGCCTTAGCCGCCCTAAAGGATGAAGACTGGAGAGACGAGCCCATGAAAGATATAATGAAATCTGAACTGACAACAGAAGCCTACTTAAAACTAATTGAGAGTGTTGTGAAGTTTGTTGCCAATGACCAAGTAGAGTTGGCTTGGTGGAAACGACGTCAGAATGAATTGAGCAAGTTGAACGCCAAGAAGATGATATTTGAGAAACAGGGGAGGGAATACCCTGTGGCTGACCAGAACAGAGAAAAGGATTTGCACAATGAATTAGATCAGAGGCTGATGTCCAATCAAGCCCTTTTGGGGAATTTGGGTAATGTCAATGTAGGCAATTTGGGTAATTTGGGCAACGTGGGGAATATCCCCCGAAGACCGCCTGTGCGAGGTATTAGACGCCCATTTGGACGCCCTATGTTGTCATCCTCCGAGGATTCAGACTCTTCTTCTGTAGATGACTCAGACTCTTCCTCCGACGATTCAGACTCCAGTGAACCAAATGAAAGAGTTCTAGATATACCAATGCCAAGGAGAAGAAACCCTATAATTGAACTAGACTACCTCGCCGCAAATGTCCCAAAACCCACGGGTATTTTAACGAAAGAAGGGAAAATGTCTAAAATGCGAAGAGAAGCCAAGAATGAAATCTCCAAAGGTATTGCAACTACTGTTTACAATTTGGGTTATCTGCCCGAGACATCTAAACTTTATCGTCCACCACTTCCAGGACGCCGCCCACCAAAGAGACCAGTCATGGGTTTAAACACAAGCAAGCCTTACAACTTGCGAGACAGGGTAGGCGATGATGAACAAAAAGTGGATACCGTGACAAAGTTAACACGATTGGGTTTTTCGACGAAAAAACCCCTTCTTGATAAACTCCAAGAAATAGACCCTGCTATGTATGAGCTCCTTCCAGACAAATACAAAAACCCTAGTTCGAGCCACACTCTAAAAAACATCTACGCCCATCTTCGGGGAATAGCGGCTGTTCGTGCTAACTTGAAATAATGATGACTGGACTAATATGACTGACTGATTTTGGGAGTTCCTGACTGACTGCTGACTAATTAATTAATTTTTTCCCACTAGAATATAATCCCCTGAATATACATTACACTGCACTGAAGTTATCATGACCGAAGTTCAATACCGTGAGATTCTGCCCCAGCGTTCCGTGGATGATGCCTCCTTTGCGAAAGGAGTTCAGAATTACCAGTGGAGTCTTGGAAACCCCACCTCATGCATTATGTCGAAGAGTTATTTTAGATTTGAGATTGAAATTACTGCTGATAGAACTACTGATAGACAACCCTTTATGAAAGACCTCGTAGCACCCTCAGACAATTGTTGTGGAAATTTGTTCAACAACGCCCAATTCTATGCAGGGGGGCGCCAAGTCTCCCAAATTGTGAATGGACTGCCCCAAGCCTCTGCTTTGAAGTCTCGCCTTTTGACCTCCTCAGCGTGGTTGGAGAGTGTAGGAGCGTCGGCAATGATGAAAGAAGGCGAATTTGCTCGTCGCCAGAAGATGGTTGCAGAAGATGCCCAGAAGTCGAGTTTGAGCGATGATTACACTTTAAACCCATTGACGACCGTCTCTGCAGACCAGAGAACGGCAACCGTTCAAATAGACCTCAATGGAGACGTCACTGGGGTGGATACGGAGTTCACTGTGGTTGCAAGAGTGGGAGATACTCTTGTTTGCGGTGATGAGAGATTCCAAGTTGTGCGAGTCACAGACGACACAACCATGACTGTTTCTCCTGCACCGAGTATAGCAATTATCGCAACAACAAATGCATACATTGTTCGACAAAAGCCCACGGCTTCTGAAGGCACCAACAAGTTCTTTGTGATTTGGCAACCCCCTTTGGGCATTTTCGACCTCTCTGAAGCGTTGCCAAGCGGAGACTATAGGATTGCACTAAATCCGTCCCAGGATTACAAGTCCGCTGGTATTGAAACCCTATTGGGCAGTAAGACCTTCCCAACAGCCATCACCAATTACGACTTCAAGGTCAACTCTCTGGCGTTCTACCTCTGCACAGTCAAGATGACAGTCCCGAAAAGCCTCTCTGTGGCAATCTGGGAACACGAAGTGCAGAGTAAGCCTTTTAGGCAAAATCAAACGTTAAATTTTACAGTGGCATCAAGTTCCAAGGCATTTTCTGTCTGGGTGCAAAGCGACGCTAATGGAAAGAATACCCTTATTCCACCCTCTATGTTCAAAGTGTTTCCTACTGGGGGTGTAGATGACCCGCACTTGCGACTCGATTCCATTCAGTTGACATATGCCAACATGAGTAAGCCCAGTGTTAGGTGGTCCAGCGACTATGATAAACCCAATGGCATCGACAGGATGCAACAGAGGTATTATGACACTTTCAATAACGCAGGGATGCTTTCCAATAGCGGCGGCGTTGAACGATATGAAGAGTATTTGGCTCGTGGACCCGTATACCACTTTAGTTTCGAAAGGGACAGCAATGACCGTTCTACTGAGTTGCAACTCTCAGCATCCTTTAAGTCTGACTTGGGAGACGGGGTCAGCCTCTATGTCTGCTCATGGTATACCAGGGCGTTAGAAATTGACTCACAGGGCGGAATGATTCGCGAGGTGCTTACACGCACGACTTAGAAAAACAAATAAAAATAAAAACTATAAAAAAAAAGTATAATTGTCTTAATATAATGTTCAGCCTCTCGCTCTCGAACACAAATGGCAACTGCTCATCGTGTCTAACTCCTAATGTCTGGATTGAGGAACCCGAGCAAAAACAACCCGATATATTTGAACCGCTATCTGAGTCTTTAAGTGGTATTAAAGATGCTAACCGCACACCCGTCAAGCGTAGTGGTAATTCAAAAAAGACTCTACCAGGCTCGAAACTCCTCAAACTTTTAAGGAAGACAAGAAAAGCAAACCGCTGAAGAATAAATTATTATTATTTTTTTGCCCAGTGAATTATATTTCGTAGTATATACATCTGTTAAAAATGTTGCTTAAAAAACAGTTCTCCTTCTTTCTTTCAAGCGACCCTGAGAGCGGGGCGACCAATGTGGCTGCAGATGGTTCTAGTTTTCAAGTTAATCTCAATTCTCCCATTATGATACCCTCTAACGCTGTATCAGCCGAACTAAGCGTTATACAGGCGAATGTGTGGAACGATAGTGCCAACATAAGTGCCACATTTGGTAATAATGTCTTTAATTTTACCACCAACCATTCTGGTGTTCCAGTAGAGTATAACTATGTCATCCCAGACGGCTTGTATTCGTTGAGTGCTTTGAACGCATACCTTGCCACACAGTTCGTGAACAGTGGCCTACCTGCCAATTTGATAACCATTACAGGGGACAGTGCTACCCAGAAGACTGTTTTGACCTTTCTGGTAGCGGGGGACTTCTGTGATTTTACCGTGGCTGACTCTGTGCGAGAAATCCTTGGGTTTGACTCTCGTGTTGCACCTAATGCACCCCAAGTGGCTGGATGGAACGAATTCAGTGATAACCCTGCCCAATTCAATAGAACAAATAGTTATCTCATAGAGAGCGATATCGTAAGTGAGGGCATCCCAGTGAATACTTTTAATCAGGGCATCATAGCCTCCGTTCCCATAGATGTAGCCCCCGGGTCGCAAATCGTCTACCAGCCTCGTACCCCTTTAGTGGTCGATGCTACTGAACTCATTGGAAGCACGAAACAGCAGATTCAAGTCCGCCTGTTGAACCAGAGTCTCGAACAAGCCCCGACCAATGAAATCTTCTCAGTTGTAATCAATATGGTCTACTACATTCCAGTTTAAGACAAAAAAGAAATACCACATTAAACTCTTTCAAATTAACATTGCCTTCTCTATACCATTAGTATGCACAAACAACAACCAAGCACAACATCGTTGACCGCAGTCCATCTGTGATACTCTCTGCTCAGGGTCTCTGTCCGTGTCTATCATCTTTAAACCTTTATCCAACTTGCTTAATATCTTTTTTGCAGGGCGACCGAACGAATCGTAAACCACAAGCCCTTCTTTTGAATTCTTATAAACAGCCACCCAGTGTGAGCCACCTTTTGATGAGTGGTCTAAATTTACAATGCATGACTGAGTCTTCTTCAGTGAGGGCATTTTGTTGTAAGCCGCCACCTTTGTAAAATTGGGTATATGCTTATCGCACCATTGTTGTAATTCGGTGTCCAGCGTAGTTCCGCTGTGCCCAAATTGCTTCTTGACTTTCTTCAGGAGGCTGTTATATTTTTTCATTACCTGTTTTTCATTCTTGCTGCCTCCTCTTAGTATTTTTGAGGCTTCATAATATTCCTTTGGTGGGCTTCTTGCTCCCATTGCGTTGTAGTAGTCAACCATAGATTGTGCCTTTTGTTTGCTCATGTCTTTTACGGACAGCCCACCTGAGAGTTGTTTGCCCATTGTTGGAATTTTTCGTCTTCCTCTCTCAAGAGAGTGTAAGATACCCATCTCCATAGGTGACAACATTATATCAAGGGAAACATAATAATAATTTATCGCAAAACTGTGCTAAAAGAATCCATAGCACTTAACATTCCTGGGTCATTTGCGTATATCTCCCTCGCAGCAGAAAAATCAACTTTACTAACCTTTGAAGGAATCTTTGAAACAGAATCGAACTGTTGCTGCCAACTGGGGGTATATCCACTCGAAGAAGGCGGTTTAATTTTAATCTTAGTAGGCTTAATCTTTTTAACAACGGCTTTCAACCCTTTGCTGGCTTTTGAGCCAACTTTTGTTACTACTTTCACGACTCGCTTCACAACTTTCTTCGCCAATTTAGGCAGTGCTCGAGCACCGGCTTTAATACCAGCACGAGCAAGGCTTCCGAAACCACTTCCGACCATAGCACCTTCACATTCACCGTCAAGTCCTGAACCGATTGTGGATTTGTCAAGTTCTTTCTCGAGCGCTTTAGAGACATGCTTTTTAGCGTAGTCGTCAATAGCCTGTTGTGCCGTCATAGCACCTTGTTTGACCTTCTTGACGAGAGTTTCAGCACTCTTCAACGCCGTGGTTGTTAGGGCTCCCTTCACATTTTTGACAGGAACCGATTTAATTGCTCTGAGTCCTTCTGATACTGTTTTTTCAACCTCTTTCAGGGCTGGTTTTAGCATTTTGACAGTTTTACCCATAACACCCGAGCCTTCGATAGCATTCCCATCTTGGTCCACGTATTCGTATTCAACTTCAGTTTTGGGTGTAGGGTCGCTACCTTTAGCAGCGGAAACGATGCTTTCAACAGCAAGACCCCCGACGGCGATTAAAGCTCCTGTCGCTAAAGCCTTGGCTGCTGCTATACTTCCCGCAATTAGTAAGGCGGTCGTTATAACAAAGCCACCTTCCTGGTCCCCAGAATATTTCATCTGGTCCATGCCCCCAGCCAACTTAAGCGAACCACCTTTCTTTAATTTTTGTTTCAACAAATGTTTCTGGAGTTTTTCCAAGTCACTACCTTTAGGATGATTTCCATACATAACATAATCCATTCCTGCCTTCGTTTTCATATGTTTCCGCATAGCAGGTGGGAATGACTTCATGAGTCCTGTTTTTTCCAGAGCAGTATTTAGCAGACTCGGAGCAATACTTCGAGCAAACTCAATTAGAAAACCACCTTTCATATCCGAGTCCATATTCTTCTTGGTTTTACGACAGTGAGCATTAACAAATGCCTTGTTCGCTTCTTTACACGAAGATTTGCTCGCAACTGTCTTAGACATTATACTTTTCCTCTTTCCACGAGCAAAGACTCCCTTCAACCGTTCGCTTCCATACCCCCCTTCGTCAGCCTGAATTCTTCTCTCTAAGTCATCAAGGAAGTTCTGACCACTCTCATCTTTTCTCCTAAGCCTTTCAGGGTCAAGAAGGTCTCCGACTCCTCTCCCCGCCAATATATCTTTTTTTGTTCGCCTTCTTGAAACGGGTGCACCAGCAGTCCGCACTGTGTTCGGACGCACTTTAGCACCTTTGGTAGTTTTAGTAATTTTTGTAATTTTACCTTCTGCTAAATCCTTTATCTGAGCAACTTCTTTTCCTGAATTTCTAATACCTTTCGTTTTAATGCTTTTACCCAAGTCATACCCCGTACTAATAACATCAATAGCCTTTTCTGGGTCTTCGAGTGCTTTTTTTGCTAATTTCTTTGCCTGTTTACCAGCCAAAGCAGCACCTGCCTTTGCAATTTTTTTAACAGGGGCTTGACTGATGAGAGTTAATGCCTTTGCCCAAAGAGCCGACCAATTCACAGAACCCCCTGCAAGGCCCAGACCGCACCCATATGAGCCTCCCACATGCATTTTACCGCGGAGCAGTTTGTCGCCATATACTTTAATCAGATTATCTCTTAGTTTTGCAAGGTCACCACTCACAAGATGCTTGGTATATTTCACAACAATTCGGGCGGCGTCTTCAAGCATTTTAGGATTGCTGCTTTTTATCAAAGCACCTTCCCCCGCCAATTTTAGCCCTTTACCCGACTGCTTTTTGTAAGTCAGAGCAGCATTTTGCAAACACTGTTTATAACTCATGGTAGGGTGTTTCGCCCTGTAAGTATTCACATGCTCATTCCACATAGTCATTTTTTCAACTTCGTTAAACAGTATACAAAGGCAAATAAAATAATTTAAAATAATTTTAAATAAATAAAAAATAAAAAAGAAATATAATTGGTATGGTATACTACAATGGGTTCAAAATTCTTGAGCGGTGGTGATGGTGAAACGGATTTGAGCGTCCTTAAAAACGGCTCTTTCGAGGCGTACCTTGGCACACTTGAAGTGGACAGTCTGACTCCCAATGATTTAGTCAGAGCAGATGCCGACAAGAAATTAGTTTCAACTCTGGTAGAAGAAACCGACTTGAATTTCTCAGTGCTTACGAATCCAAACCCGAGTAATTTAGTTACTGATGGTGTTGAAGTAACCGCAGGTAATGTTTTAAAGACAGATACAATTGAACCAACTATAGGGCAAGATGTTGTATTAACTACAACCAACCCTTACAGATTTAAAACAGATAGGGTTGAAGTAAGTGAGATGTGGGCGAAAAATGCGGCAGTCGTCTTTAGGAGTCCTGTAAATTTGAGCGGAAATTCAATAAGTTCAATTTCAAACATCTCAGTGTCCGAGATATTTCCAACAATTACATCTGACATTAACATTAAGAGTGATTTGAATTTAGACAACAACAACATAACAAACGCATCAACTGTCACAGCAACCACTGTAAATGCTACAAACACTGGCGAGACACTTATGACTGGTAATTTGGACTTAGGTGAAAATAATATTGAGCGTGTTATTCAGGCAGATGTTTCACTGTTAAATCCATATGGGGGAACAAATGTAAATATCGGCGGAAATATTAACATGGCAAATGCGACAAATAAAGATATATCCAATGTTGGGGTTCTAAACGCCACCAGCATTGATGCTACAAGGGTGTTTAACACTGCTGGGACAACTGTGTTATTTCAGGACGACATTGAGATGAAGTCAAACGACATTCTGGGTGTTAATAGGTTGTTTGTAAATGAAATTGACGGACACGGGTTGACGGGTAATATTGACATGAACGGGAACAATATCGCGTTGGCGGGAAATGTTCAAACCGCTAGTATTAGCACATCGGGGGGTAGTTCTGTTACTGTCAACAATAACTTGAGTATGAACACTAACAATATTACGGCTGTTAGAAACATAACCCTTCAAGGTAATTTAGGACAATCTGTAGAACAAACCTTTTTTCAAGGAGGAACTGGGGCATTTAAAATCAACAAAGATGTAGGAACAACCATTCTTAAAAACGAAGGCACTGAAACTTTAACACTGGCAGTTGACCAACTAAACTCAGACAAACAAGTTCAACTACTGAATACTGGTGATATGCTTGTGCGAGACTACAATTTAGATATGAACTCGAATGATGTTCGAGATGTCAAATCACTTACAATGACATCTACGCGATACATCTCTTCTACTTCTGAGTTACCTACACCAGTTATTGACGGGGCTTACATTATTCCAGACAACACCACATGGATTATCCTCGGTTCAGTTACATTTGATTACCCCATCCGTTTTGGTGCGAACTGTTCTTTGCGAGGTATGGACTTTTCAAGCACAATCACTTTTGATGAGACGAGTAGAGATTGTGATATACAAGCAACAGATAACAACTTCTACCTTAGTCAACTTACTATCATTGGAGGTGGGGGTCGTTTCACAGGAACTCCAGCGAGTGTTAGAGGACTTTTGAACGCTACTAATTACAATATTGCTTCCCCTGCCCCGTTTTATGGGAGAAACAAGCGATTCAAGGTAACTGACTGTAACATCATCAGAGCATTCAAGATTGGTACTGTTGAGGGTTTCGGAACGCTCAATGTGACCAACAACTTCTTTAACGGTGGTGGGGGTTTAGCAGGACAGGCTACCAGTTACTACACCAATGAAGGACTCTCTGTAAGCGATGGGCTATCCCTTGAACTTAACAACAACAAAATGGTACTTATGCTTGGTGCACAACAGGCTTCCACCCTGAAACTTCTCAACATGAAAGCACGAGTAAGCCCTCTTTTAGGCTTTAATGCTGTCACTATAACGGGTAATATTTTTCATCCAAGGTCTACTGAGACTGGTGTGGATTTTAACACTGACTCAAGAACTCAGTTGGGGAATATCAGTGGTAATGTTTTTATAAGAACGGGTGGCACCAGCCCCCTTATCAATTACACTGACCAGACGACATATGACAATTACAATGTAGACAGCGTTAGAAATTACAACATTAATGCAAACACAGGGGTGGTGGATAGTGAGCCTACCTTGAAATCTGGCTTCGGGACATCAAATATCATCACAACCTCCACATATGAGGAGTTGGAGTTTACAGACAACAATCAGGTGCTGCCCGTAGATGAGAGTTCGAGGTTTTGTATACAACTAGACCTCACAGGTGTCACATCTGCGTTTGTCGCCAATGAAAGAATTACAGACACTGCTTCCACAAATACCGCGTTGATAATGTCAGTGGACGCCGAGAGTGGTGGAAACCAAAGTGTATATGTTCTAGACATGAGCGGGTCGTTTAATGCCACACCCACTACCTTTACTTCTGCTACTGGCTCTTCTACTGGTGGAACTTTGAGGATGCGGTATAAATACTTAGAGACCGACCCGAGAAAACTGACCCTCAACATGGGTATCACATTTACAACCGATGAAAACAAAGACGAAGAGACAACTTTTGCCCCCGGGGACGGCACAAGCCCCGACACTCAGTGCGAAGTGCCTGTCAACACACGAAACGATGCCGTTGGAGGACATCTAACTTTGATATGTGTAAGACGGTGGACTACTGGAGATGTTATAAACTTTTACGCAAAGACAGCAGATGCTACAACTGAAATGAACATAATCAAATCATTAGTTGCAATTAATTAACGCGGTAAAGAAAATATATCCGACTTAGTATATGTGGGTTGTTAACGGATTTAAAATGACGTCTAAATACATGTTTATGAAATCAAGTCGTGCCGGTAAGAAGTATATGGTGCTTGTAGACGGTAAATGGACACATTTCGGTGCCGTTAAGGCTGGCGTTCCTATGCCTCAGTATAAAGACAGCACAGGTTTTGGATTATATTCGGATTACGATCACAACGATATAGAACGGAGAAACCGTTATCGCGCTAGACATAGAGCAATCAAATTGAAAGATGGAACTCCTGCGTATAAAAAGAAACACAGTCCAGCATGGTTTAGTGATAAATTCTTGTGGTCTTGAATAATTTGTAATAATTTGTCATAATTTTTTTGTGCGGTATATTATACCTGTTGTAATGAGCCGTGCAGAAAAAGTCAAAAAGGAAGCGGAGGGGGTCGCACCCAGTTCTGACTATCTTACATTCATACCCAAGGTGGTCGGTATTGTGCAATCTCACTACAAAAAAGAGGTCAGTAGCAAAGACAAGAAGAAAATGGTCATCGCTCTGGTGAAAGAATTATTCCCTAAGGCATATTCAGATGAAACTATCATTAGCGAGATAATTGATTTAACCTTCTGGCTGTGCAGAAACAATGAATTGAGAAAACTGCTAAAGAAGAGTTGCAGTTGTTTTTAGGCAAAAAAATAATTAACTGTATATACTTTGATAAGATGGACCAAGTTAATATTTCACTTCCTACTGTTATGGAGCGTCAATCAACTAACGCTCCAGTAAGTCCGAGAACCGATAAAACTCGTGTCTGGAGGTCTTGTTGTTTTGAATGTGATAAAAGTGCCTTTATCTTTATTTGTTCCTATATAATGCTTGGTTGTTTGCTGTGCTTCTTTGGTGCTGGTCTCTGGACTTCGGACTCCTGTGAGTCATCTAACCTCTATCAATCGTTAATGTTGTTAGTTTTAGGTGTTGTGCTACCAAGTCCAAGAATGAAATAATATAAAATTAACATGTAATTACAAAAGCAAAAAAAGTAGTTATTACTTTTATTTTTTTATTCAATTTTGAATAGTGGGTCTAAATTTGTTAAACTTTGTATGTACTCGTTTAGCCACTCAATTTGTATTTCAGACATATTGTCGAGGTTAATACGAGCCCCGTCTGCTTGTTCTGTTATCTTTATTTCAAGTTCAGACAGGTATCTCAGTATTTTCATTCGCTCTGGGTGGTTGAGTTGCTCCACTGTCTTTAACATTTTGTTTATCGTTTCCTGCTTTGAGTCGCTCATTGCGTTTATGTTGATTTGATTCCTTATGTTTAAGAAGATTATAATTTGCACTTGAAATATTTATTTCCATACTATCAATCTCTCATGCTCTACCAACTAATACTACCCAGCCCGAGGATGAAGTGAGCCGTCCCAGTAATCCAAGTTAAGAAATTGCTCTACTAACTGGTACTCATCTATCATCCTAAATACCTCCACCCAGTCAACATTGTTCCCCGCTGGTGGGTCAAGAGACTCCACCCACACACCTGACTCATCCACATGTGTAATCCCTTGCACTTCCATAGTATAATTACAGTCAGATATTTTTTTTCAACTCGAAATAAAAAAAAAATTCTCAAGAAAAATTCCTGCCACTCTCAAAATCCTTCACAATTTCACCCCAAATTAAGACCAAGTATAAAGAGTAAGCACCCATACCAATAAATACCGCTTAGTGCGGACAGTTCTTCTGGTACCAAGGCGTGAAATCCCGGTACCAGTGCGGAAAATCCCGGTACCAGTGCGGGAAATCCCGGTACCAGTGCGGGAAATCCTGGTACCAGTGCGGGAAATCCCGGTACCACTTTTTGCCTCGCCCCCCCCCAATTCTTCAAAATATTCACCCATTTCGACACACCGCCACACAAAATACCAACTTTTTTATTGACCCGAAGAAAAAAATTCTCAAGAAAAATCCCCGCCACTCTGAAATCTCATCCACAAATCACCCCAAATAATGACTGAGTATGATGAGTAAGCACCCATACGAATAAATACCGCTTAGTGCGACGAGTTCTTCTGGGACCAAGGCGGGAAATCCCGGTACCAGTGCGGAAAATCCCGGTACCAGTGCGGGAAATCCTGGTACCAGTGCGGGAAATCCCGGTACCAGTGCGGGAAATCCCGGTACCACTTTTGGGGCACGTACCAAGCCTTTTATTTTGGCAAATGCGGCCGTGTGTGAGGCACGTGTCAGACCCTTATTTTGACCACGTGCGGCCGTGTGCGAGATGCGGGAAGCCCTTATTGTGATGATTAGGGATTAGTGAAGATTTAGCAAACGATTTAAAATGGTGAATCACATGGTGCTTTTGGTCATCACTCGGCGGGGCAAAGTGGAGACAGTAAGCATTATTGGAGCTATTGCTGCCTTACCGTGCCGGCAATGTTCGGTGCCGTTCGGCAACAGATACTAATATATATATAAATTAACTGTTAAAATCAGCTCTCTATTATAAAAAAACAAGCGAATAAACCTTCGTCTGGCTGGGCTGCCTGCCTCACATCTAGAATTTGAATCCACCTTTTTGTGTCCAAAGGGTGTTGCAGCGCAATTTAAAAAATTGAAAGCAGTTGATGTAGAGGGCGCCCAATATACATTGTAATAATTTAATCAACAGACACAGTGTTGCTGGGCGTGTACTAGGACTGTAGCTAGAACGGTAGGCTCAGGTTGCTGGGCGTACTAGTTGCTGGGCGTACTACATTTTTTGTTTTGTAATCCTGTCTGCTTATATAAAAGTCTATATTTAAGTAGTAATAGCAGATCTGTCAGTCTGTCAGTCACCCACCACCAAGATTTCAGTCAAAAAAAGAGGGGTGCAGTTTCTGCTAAATGACACAAAGCATTCTCCTTGCCGGTCCATTGACGGTTTCTTGCCGGTCCATTGACGGTTACAGGGAACTAAGGCATTCACTAAAATGAGCAAGACCGAAATATCGTGCTAGCAAGACCGAAATATCGTGCACAACCCACCCCTAGCTCCCCCTTCTCCATTCCCTTCTAGAGCAGTGGGAAAATGCCAAACCAAATAATCCATGCGACTGAGGAAAATATGGGCAATGGTCTCAACAAAGAAGACCTCAAAATCAGGAAAAAGCAAGCAGCAAAGGAGCATGGCACGCTCCTGCAATTGATTCATTCGAAAAGCTGCCACGCACAAGAGCTCAGGAGCTTTGAAGGTATGCCACATGCGTCCTTTCCCTTCCAGATCCAGAGTCGGGGTGGCTCAAATAGCCTCGTTGCTGTCTGTTTGCAGGCGTTTTGAAGACGTCTTTTGAGGATATGCTGAAATATGCCGAGGAGGAAACGGAGTCCTTTCGAGACGATGACTTCATTCAATGCGCGTACGTATTTTTCTTTTTAATATCTCGCGGCACTTTTGCTCAGTGAGGGGCTTGTTTTCGAGGTCTAGCTGTGCCGAACGACAGCCGATCCATTTGCATATTTTCGTCGTATTGTGTTATAGTCGACAGATGCTGGAGATCCAAGAAAAGCACGAAGATGCTTCCGTGGAGTATCTGAAGGCCTCCAACAAGATGCACAACAGCCTCAAAGACATCGAGTCCGAATTTACCAAACTTGATTTGCTCAAAAAAGACGTAGTAGAGGCAAATTTGCGAGTTGCGAGTGCCCAAAAGGCCCTTGCAAAAGCAAAAGCTTCGCTGGAAAATGCCTCCCCTAATGCGAAGCCCAAAGCAGAAGCGAAAGTACAGAATGTAAGTGTTGGCTGGCGGCTTTGAAACGTTTTCTATTTTTTGGCTGTTCTTGTCGCTGTGTGCATTGATGCTGATGTGCGCGCCTCACACAAACCAGGCCCAGGTTGAAGTGGACGTTTCGACCAAAGCCAAGGCCCGATTGGAGAGAGATCTGGCCGAGGATGAGAAACTGACCCAAGTAACCCACGTGTTTGCTTTCCTCTACCTTTCCTCGCTTCTTTATTCCTCGCCCCGCCCCCTCCTCTGCTGGGTTTTTCATTGCGCACGCTCTCTCTGTGTCTTTGGTGGAACCCGCGTGCATGCAGGCTAAAAAACTCGCGGTCGTCAGCGAGTCCTGGGCGAGCTTCACCAAGGCGGCGCTGGACAACTTGGCTGATAGCAAGGTGGACCACGAAACCCCTTCTCCCTCCCCTCCTTACGCGCAACTCATGTCTTCTTTGCTTTGTCTTGGTCTGTTGGCATTTATTAAACGTGACTATTGCCTTGCCTGGACAACAGAAATTAGCAGCACAGAAGATGGAGGCAGCAACTTTGTTTGCGGCAAGTCAAAGTCAATGATTAATTATATCATTCTTCGCCTCCTCCGGGCCCGCCCTCTGACAAGTCAAACTTAGCTAGGCCGAATCGAAGTCATACCTTCTCAAATAAGGCTGGAGGCAGTCCACCGAGGCGTGAGTTTAAGCCCTTTTTTAGGCCGCTTTGGCGGACTTTTCGAAAGTCTTAAGGCCGGGTATTTTTTGGGTCAAAATAAAATTTCGAAAGCATTGAGTTGCTTGACCAAGTCAAAAAGCACTATAGACTGCTATGGCTACCCTCGTGTACATGTATGTAGGTTCCCGGCTCATGAAGACATGCAGCCAGTCAGCCAGCCGTCAACCGTTCGTCAGGAATCAGCTGCAGCCAGCTGCTCGCGATGCGGCCTCGCAGATAGCCTGTACATTATAATGCTGGCCTGGCCGAGTGCTTGTCGCCAGTGCTGCACAGCGTGCTAGAACCCACAAGGCGGCTTACCAACCTGCATACTGGTTCATTGTTTGCTTAGCAGGCCACGCATTGCCTACTTAGTGACCTATGCCTGACCAACGTCAGCGCTTTGCTTTAACATAATCAGTCAATAGCCTCAGCTTTGACACTCTCTCAATCCACGACAGACGCCTTTTTCATTCGGTCGATCGCTGCATGCTGCTCAGCAATGGCGCTGTATATTTTTTTTCGATACGTGCGCTCCTCGCCATTTTTTACTTGCAGTACATCTAGAGCTGTTTGAATTATTGAATGAAAATGATAAGAAATTGTAAAATAAAAGTGTGACGGGTTATGAAATCCAAAATTTTTTATGTACCAAGAAGTTGCTGGGTCAGTAATTCATCCAGACGGAGAAAGGTGGTTGAGAATTCGGCTGCCGCTATTTTGGCTTTGGGCGAGTCTTTCGCGCTATCCTCCTTGGCCAAGTCTTCATGCATCAAACGCAGCTGAGAAACTTCTTCCGACAGCTGTTTGACAGTGGTCATAGCTTTCCGAAGAGACTTCATGTTCTCCGTCACTGGTCGTAGCGCCTCGAGGTCCTGCTTTGGCGTGCCCACGACCATGACTTTTGGTTTTGCCTTGAGCTGCAAAGATTTCAGCTCCATGCCGTCAGTTACTCCCTTGAGTTTCGTCAAGCCGATGAGTTTTTGCCCACCTGACTCGATGTTGGTCAGTGCCTCGATTTCCCTCTTAAGGTCCGCCACGGTTGACTTGAGGGAACATTTCACGATATGTACATGCTTTCCATGCTTGACTGTTATTTCAAAAAATTCCGCTGATGAAGCAGTTGGATCCATGTCGACTAGCGTCGTCTCAATGGAAGACTCAGCTGGGTTTTGTCCGAAAATATTTGTTGGGGACACTGGATTGGGTTGTATGGAGACCGGGCCTCGGCAACTCTATCTATGCACGTGGCCCATGATTTTGATTTTCACCCAGCGCACTAGTACTTGAGACCACAATTTTGCTGAAAATCAGAGCAAGGACAAAATAAGTACAACCAAAAGCCGACGACAGCTTTGCATCCTGATCTGATAAATTGTTGTGGCCACGGAAAAGAGCCCAAGCTTTAAAAAAAAAACAGATGTTGATCCTGCTCTTTTCGTTTCTCTCCTTTTTTCGCCAACCTTCTTGAAGCAAACCTTTCTCATTTTTTCCCATTTTCCCATCACCCTCTTCAATAATATAAGTAATATAATAAAATTTTAAAATAATTTTAATCAACAGACACAGTGTTGCTGGGCGTGAACTAGGACTGTAGCTAGAACGGCAGGCTTAGATCAAGCGTGGCGATCTCGGGAAACTGGGCAAAAGCAGTCGCATCGGCTTATTAATCATCATCGGCATCGGACCCAGACTGAGTGACTGACTGACCAGGTCTTCATTCTGTCGCTCCTGAGCCTTTATTTTTTGGACTGAGGGGAGATTTAGGGGAAAATAGAGAAACCTCTTCTCTAAAGCGAATAGTGCGTAGGGGATACTTCAGTAATATCATATCTGTTGATTGAAATATTATTATGCTTAGGGGAGATTTAGGAGAGTGCGAGCGCCGCAGGCCAGCGCCGCAGGCACAGGGGGTCTGGGGGGCGGTAGCCCCCCAGCAATAGTGACCTATACTATTCCACTCCTCCACTCCCTCCGTCATCAACCTCATCAAATTCTACATGTACTTGACATTGCGCCTGATGATTAAACTATATATAATTGACAATAAATTAGTACCAGCAATATTGCGTGCGTTGATTATATTATTATTATAAGCCAGCACCATTTGAAATGCAGCAACCATAGACATAACTTTTAATACAGTATATGCTTTAATACTCACATTATAACATATATTGTATCACTGACTGCTACCGCCACACTATGTCTTTTTGCGCTTCGGGTTCGAATTGTCATCGCCACCGCTCGTGGCCTCGTCAAGTTGGTGTTTTTTCTTGGCAGCTTTGCCTTCATTCATCTCCCCGCTCTTCGAACCGCTCGCGGCCCGGTCCTTCGTCCTGGCAGCTTTGCCCTTCGTCTTGATCGTTCTATCGAGTTTATCGAGTTGAACGCTCAGGCATCGATCTTTGAGCCCCTTGGAGGCATGGTCGGGAACTTTGCAGGTGCTTAGACAATATGACACATCCAACGTTTCAGCTCCATCTTTATAAGAACTCGACTTAATCATGTTGATGGCTTTGCGACCATCTGCATTTTTGCATCGTCCAGTCGCAACATGCCTTTCCAGCGTCCCGAAGGTTGCGGGCGAGACTTCAATATCGCAAATTGGGCACTCGACACACTTCTCTCCCCGCCTGGTATTCGCCGCATCTATATTTTCTTTTGCTTCCTCGAAACGGCGATCCAATTGAGGCCTACTGAGCTCTTGAGCACGAGGCGTATCGTAACAGTACTTGAGCGCAGCCTTCCACCACGTAATTTGATGAGCAGTCACACCCGCCTGATCTGCCAGAAACTCTGCCTTGGCAGTAACCTCTTTGTCGCTGCAGAATGTCCAGAATTCGCCGTATCCCTGAAGTGCAGCTTTGAACTCTCCTGTACTTGCCTTGCACTTCGACAAGGTTGAGGTGACAGCTCTGAATCTCTCTTTCATCGTCCTCTCGTCGAATTTCCCCAGAAAGGACCAGAAACTGTCGAGATTGAAACTGTCGG
>JACKZZ010014885.1_pt1 | contig 28231 bp, 11 predicted proteins | sample 8027871 | NCBI WGS metagenome assembly JACKZZ01 (sample SAMN15724774, study PRJNA655200) | protist metagenome | isolation source: fluorescence activated cell sorting (FACS) single amplified genomes of... | place: USA: West Boothbay Harbor, Gulf of Maine | collected 2000-07-19
TACAGCAGTCCTGACAATTTCTGATTGTACTGTAGTTCTGCTGCCTGATGGCCCCACAATAATGAGGTGGCAAGGGCCTACGAGTCCGGTCCACAGCTCGCACTTACCAGGGTCGTGGGTCGCCATCCAGCACCGTGGAGAACAGAGCCTTGAAAGATAATAGTAATAGAATTATTTCCTTCCAACGCTCTGCCCTCCGCGATGCTGGATACATATTTCAGGTCGCCCACGCCCCTCTCATTCCCTCTATCCTGCTTTACTCGTACTTTATAGAATAGATTGACCATGTTGAATAATCTCTACAGCATAACCATCTGGATCATAAACAAATGCTAATCCTCTCATAGCACCTTCATTAGGCTTCTTTTTGAATGGCACACCATTTTCTTCTAAATATGTACATGCACTGTCTAAATCGTTCACAAGATACCCAATGTGTCCAAACCCTTGAATTTTAGGTGGATCTAACGTTAAATCTTGATCATTACCATTATGATATCCAGTAAATGTGCTATCAGGTAGTTCTGTGCCATGATTATGAGTCAATTCTAATACTTGTGGAAACATTTTTCTTATGTAATCTGATGAATCACTTGAATCTGATGCTGGTACTTCCATACCTGGTCTTAATTGAGCTAAAAAATATAATGAGAAATCACCTTTATCTGGTCCAAAATGTGTTTCACGTAATAATGTCATTTTTAATATATCTCTATAAAATGCAAGTGATTTGATGGGATCACGAATGCGTTTCATGGTTTGGGCAAATGAATATTTATATTCTTTTGGTACTATACTATCTTCACTTCTACTAACAATCTCAATCCAATAACCATCAGGATCTAATGCAAATGCAAGACCTTTCATACGTCCTTCATTTGGTTTCTTTTGAAATTTTACTCCAGCTGCATCAAGTTCGTCTGAAGCTGCGTATACATCTGGTGTCATGACAGCAATATGCCCAAAACCACGATAAGGTTCAACATTACCATTATTTACAACAAAATTATCATCATCTTCTGTACCCCAATTATGTGTAAGTTCCAAGCAGCTTTCACCATAATCAAGACTCCATGTAGCCATTTCTGCAGGTTTACCAGCCTCTGGCCATGAAAGTAAACGCTCAGGCGATAGTATAGCTAAAAAGTATAAAGAAAATTTCCACTCTGGAAAGTCATATTTGTGTAGCTGTTTGAAACCAAAGTGCTTCTCGTAAAAAGGTAAAGATACCTTCGGATCCTTGATCCGAAGCATGGTTTGTTGCAGTCTAAAACCATGCTCATTGGGAGCAACGATTTGAGTAGCGGACATCCTTATGATCTTCTTTGTGATGTTTGCTCTAGTAGTAGCGCGTTGGTGATATTCAAGAATTCTAACCAAGAACATTTGAGACACATGTAACTCCCACTCGGGGTTTACGCAGTCTCATCTCTGGAACAAAGATTTTCTTCTGAACTATTAATGTTATTAGCATCATTGAGACGTGCTTGTGTTAAAACTGGTGTTGTGTGTAGAATGAGCACTCATACAATTGATCATGTGAAGGTTCACAATGCAGGTGGTTCTTTGGAAGTCAGGATCGTGCCAATGTTTTCTGATAACTATGGCTATGTTATCATTGATAAGGATAGTAGAGCAGCTGCATTAGTTGATCCATCAGACCATGTCAATATGCTCACTGCTGTCAAGCGCATGGATGATATCACCGTCTCCCAAATATGGTGTACGCACAAGCATGACGACCACTGCGGTGGGAATATTGCCTTCTCTAAAGCGTTTCCAGGAATTGAAATTTATGGTCCTAGTCAAGAGAAGATGGGTGATGAATTAGGTGGTAATTTCCCTGCGCAACCAAGATCATGGCTTGATCAACAACAAGTAATTACTACTGCATGTGATGATGGTGCTACTTTCACATTAGGTACTACATCTGTGCAAGTGTCACATGTACCATGTCATACTCGTGGACATATTATATATTATGCTGAATCAGGTGATAAAAGTACACGAGTACTTGCTTGTGGTGATACTGTATTCGTAGGAGGATGTGGTAGATTCTTTGAAGGTACAGCAGAAGAAATGGTCATAAACATGAGAAAAATACGTCAATTACCAAATGATACCATATGTTTACCAGCACATGAATACACATTAAGTAATTTTGTATTTAATGTCACAATAGATCCATCGGTAAATGATAAAGTTGAGGAGTATAAAGTCATGAGAAACAATGGCGAGTTTACTGTGCCAACAACAATTGCAAATGAATTAAAATATAATCTATTTATGAATACTGAATTAGATACAGTACAAAAGCTTACAGCAGCAGCAAGTGGTGATGAATCTTGTGTAGGTGATGCAGTGAAGACTATGGCACTGCTGCGTAGTATGAAGAATAACATGTAGTTTGTGGGAAAACGTGGTGGGTCAGTGAGGAAGGAGCAAATTGAATGATATTAAATCGGATTGTTATGTTCAAATAATCATACAAAATTATACTTCTATATATCTAATTCATCTGCTAAGTTGTTAGGATTATAAGGTGAATCTGCGTTTAATGTTGGCATAGGTGGGTAATAGGCACTTAAGTCAGGCATACCTGCAAGTACAGCATCATTTTGTGAATTATACTCCACACCCTGACCTATTGTTGTGCCTGTACCACTTGCATTACTCGTATCATACCCAAATGTAAATTTAGGCTTAGGATTTGACTGCCGCTGTTGTGCAGTTAAATCTGATTGTAAACTCTCCATTTGACTTTGCATATCTGCCAATTGCTGCCTCATTTGTGCCTCAGCAAGATCATGTTCTCTTAATTGTTCGTCATGTTGTCTTTTAAATTCATCTAGTTCATGTTGGTGTTGCGTTTGATTTGCTGCTGCTTGCCTTTGTAAAGGTTGCTGTTGATTTATAGAAGTATATTGTTGAGCCTGCATAGCACGTTGCTGATTCATAGCCATACCAAATTGTTGCATTTGTGAAAATAATTCTTGTGGACTTTTACCCAATCGTTGTTGTTCTTGTACATAAGCTTGCATTGCTTGCATTTGCATCATTTGTTGATTGATCATCATCCTTTGTTGATACATATTTTGTGTATTTACACCATTCGTATTATTTGTTCCCGTACTGTATCCCTGAGGACTTATGTGCTGCAAACCTATGTTTACTCTATTTATGGTAACTCCAGATGTGATGCCACAGTCAAGACCACCATTATCAACAAGAAATGAGCCAATTTTCAATTGGCCATTTGCATTCTTTTGTACATTTGCCCTTATACCACATAAACCCATATCTATAGTTGTATCATATCGCTTACCCTCTTTTCGGGCTTCTTCATTTTTCTCCCAAATTTCTTCAGCTTCTTTTTTTCGATTTCTAGCTTTCATTGACATACAATGCATAAATCCTCTACAACATGCAAGCAATAAAAATAGTATACCAAATACTAGAAGCAGTACAAAATAATAGGTATGTACAAATCCTATAGCAGGGCAACTATCGAAATCCGGATTGGATTCTTCGGGGTAAGTAAAGATAAGAGCATTTTCATGATTGGGACATGCGGAGTTTATATACATCGCTTTAAAGCAAAATCCTATATTTTTATCATAACTAGGCGGAGCTTCAGCATCAGAAACTGCATCTGGAGGACACCATGCACAAGGGCTTAGTGCACTAGAATATTCCGCGCATGCGTTGCACCCTGTTCCTGCATCGCCATCCATATCATTAAACTGCAAACCTAAAGGACTACATGAATAAATCCACCCATCATCATCATCTACTACCCACGACATCACTTATCTAAGACGTTGATAAAGAAAAACTATGTAAACTAGGTGTCAAAATTGGTTTATGAGTTAGTACTACGCCTGTAACCTCAATTTTCTCACGCTTTTTTCCTTGCTCGCTTTCGTCCGAGTCAGTTTTCAAGATTGATAGGGTGAATCGATGTGTTGACACATCTATGAAGGTTATAACCAGTGCGCAGTTCCCCAGATGAGTGCGACCGTCGTACGTCGCAAGAGTACAAAAGAAGATACTAAATCAAGCTTTCCCATATTCATTCTTTGTAGTTTTACGTTTTACGGGTAGGGATTGTGTTAGAAGACAGTTTTTTAATTTATTTCAACCCGATAGTTAAGTTATAGTTGTATGCTTCTTTGCTTAGGTTATGATGATGCAAGCTAATGAAAATGAGACTGATGAATCGTTCGCAAGAAGGCTTGCAGCTAGTGAAATGGGCAATTTTTTGACAATGAGAACTGACTCGGGAGATGCTCATCCTCTTCTCGGCAGCGCTAGACAAGGTGGTGGTAATGCTAACTATAATGGTAATCAAAACAACAACACACAGAATAACATGAATGGAAATGATCACGAGAATGCTATAGCTTTACTTCGACAAATGCATGCACAACAACATCAACAAAACGGTGGTGGTCTTAATGCTATTCAAGGTGGTCCACATAACGCTGAAAATTTCGCACAAGTAAATCAACAACAACAAAGAATGAATGAGTTCTATCATCGTCGATTAGAATTATGTTCAGTGATAACAATAAATTTACCACAAATTATTGCAGCTATCATAATATTACTACAAGACTGGCCTGGAACAGAGGCGAGTTATTGCAATCAAGATCATGTCTCCCATTGGGAAATCTGGTGCACCGTTGCAACAATCAGGATGTTCATATTTAGTATATTAGTCATTATAACAGTCTTCTTTAAAGAATGGTTAGATGATAATCCATTACAAAAAGAAAGATGTACAAATATAAAAAATATGTTAGACGGTTTAGGACTAGTATGGTTTGTTGTAGGTAACATGTGGATCTTTGGTGATGATGAAAATAGTGTTAGTGAATGTCCTCATCCTGGTCGGTCCCCACTGTATAGACTTGCAAGTGTCATGCTCATTATTAATTATGTACAAATATGTTTACCATGTATATTAGCTGTTATAATGGTACCTATATTTTGCTTTTGCATGCCATGTCTTATAAGATTAGTAGCCAGATTACATGGTGGGACGATTGGTGGACAAAGAGGAGCAGACGATCAAACCATTGAAACATTACCGTTGGTTATAATAACAGAAGAACATTTACAAACACATTTTGGTACTTCTGATAATGATAATAATGATGATAGTGCTGCAAATGGAACAGAAACTAGTTGCCCTATATGTTTGGCAGATTTAGTTGTAGGGGAGCAAGCACGTGAGTTACCTTGTAAACATTTATTTCATAAAGGGTGTTTAGATGAATGGCTTCATGTCAATGCATCATGTCCAACATGTCGTAAATTAATATTTGGTGAAAATAATGAAAATAATGCAAGTAATATTGTGAATAGTAGAGTAGGAAATAACACTACAAACGGTGATATGGAACTAAGAGATATTGAGACGGGTTGACTACCCAGGGAGTTCAGTAGCATATTTGTAAAATATATTGTTATTTTTATAATTAAATGTAAATGTAATTTTTCTATGCATCATTAATTATCCGATAATAATAGAAAATGCACAAACTAACTTTTATTCCGTTAAATTCCTACGAAGTATAACTAGTTTATCATCAATAGTAAAATGAATGTGCTTGTCATGATCAGGAGTCAAAACAACTTCAGATGTTTTACCCACGACATATCCAATACATATACTTCTTTCCCCTTTTGCCTGTAATACAGCTGCACGGACAACACCATAGGGTATAGTTGCTGGTTTATTTGATTCAGAATTACTTTCAAATGCCTCCATAGGGATATATGCTCCAGCTCGTACTATTTGAATATTAACAGTGTTAGCAGTGTCTTCAAATAAATCAGCCACTGCTGGAGCAATTAATGGATATGCCATCGTTTGAACTAATGCACGAGCATAAATTGCTTGAGTATTAATAAAATCAGGTTCATGTGAAATATTTGAATTATTTAATAATGCAGATGAAGTACTTGTACCATCATCTACAGCTTTAGGGGCTAAAGCTAGACGAGCTGTAAGATCTTCTTGATTTTCTCCAACCACATGCATTGGTGTATGATCACCTGTCTTTGCTGCTCTAACATTCCAAATTTTTCTTAATAGAAGCATAATAGATAATACACGGGTATCTCTTGAATGTGCATTTAAACGTACAGTAGCTTGTGTACCTAGTACAATAGCAGTGGCAATAGGTCGTTTCATAACAATAGGTTCTAACACAGCTGGTACAGCTGCATCACCAACAACATGTATTACTCTAACACCTTTGTATTCTTGATTAGTATATGTTGGATATACTCTAGAATTATCATCATCTGGATCTTCTAATTCATCATCAGCATTTCTCAAAAAACCAATTTCTTCCATTAAATTTTGAAATTTTTCTTCATCAATTGCATTAACAAATGTGACAGTACTGCCTGGTAGACGTAATTTCATTAAATCACGACAACGATTTGTGAGCCTTTCAGGGTTATCTTCCCAAACTGGTCGCCATCCACATAATAATATATTACGCATATTCTTTAGTTCTTTAGTGCCTTGAGGTTTGTGTAAATCTATCAAATCTTTCGCTGTACTCATATATGAATTCATTGAATCAATCATTTTATAATCATGTAAAGGATTGCTTCGGGGACCTATAAATATCAATAAATCTTGTTTTTCGATAATTGTATCAGGATCTGGGCATAAACCTAAACCTGCAGTGGCCATTTCTTTTCGATCTTTGATACTTGGTCGAATAACTCCAATAAAAATAGCTTTTGTAAATTGTTTTCTACATTCACTAAATTTTTTACCAATACAATCACCATATTTATTTTCTGGGCCACTTCTTAAATTAATAGCTTTTCTGCGACGTATACTAACACCTTCAAAATTTAATATATTTAATAATACTTTCGCTAAACCTGGTTGTGATGCACAAGTAAACATAAGACTATTAAGAAATACGGATAAATCCATAGGCCTTATAGCTTCATTACCATTTCTATCTTGAAAACATGCAGCATCAACATAATTACATGGAGATGTCATTTGTAATATAATACGTAATTCTGGATGCATTTGATGTACTGCACTATAAGGATTACTAAAAATAACATGCCTCAAAGCAAGTGTACATCTCAATGTGGCGCCGTTATGTATATTACCATCACTATAATCTTCTTCCTCATTATCTTGATCAGTAAGCATAACAACAATAGCAGCAGCACGATGTGCACCTACACGTATAAGATCATTGACATTTGTTGGATCGCCGACTCTACATATAACATTTTGACCAATTTTTGTTCTAGCAGGATTAATACCACGTTCGGCCATTGCTACAGCTAATTTTTCATGCATTTCTTCTTTAGTGTATTGATTTGTCATAATAACTATATCATTTGCTGCCATACTTGTTGATGGCCTTTCTAACCAACCTAACCATTTAAATATAATTTTTAGCCAAGGTAAATACAATGTTAAATTATAAAATTTAGTTTCATTTAATTGTTGATACTGCCGGCGCAAGAAGGAAGTCTGAATTACGACACGTATTGTCGCTTCATTCCAACCTAATATCAATGTATGTGATGATTCTGCTACTTTGGTACGTCCTTGAGCAAGTGAATCCATGAATGCAGATACACTATCAGTGATAAAACCAACTAACACTGCAAATACAACGAGTCCAAGAAAGATCATTAAAAAGTATATTACACGTAAACCATTAACATCTGGTACGCTGTCATCAAAACCAGCGGCAGTAAGAACTTGAAGTGATAGAAAAAAAGCGTCATTCCAATTGTCACGACCAAAGAAACCATCGAATGCTTCTGAATCTCCAGCAGCTTCTCCTGTATTACTTAGTATATGCCATGCAGCTCCTAGTATAACAAAAATAATTGAAAATAAAATTGCTAACATAACAAATGGAAACATTGGATTGGAAGCTATACGATTCTCAACTATGTATCCAATCTCATCTGTGTAACTTAGATCGGTCATATTATTCCGAGGCACACCTAAAGTAGCAAGTTTCAGTTCTGCTTCTACAGCACTCTGTGTTTGCACGAGATCCGTTTCCCCTATTAATTTAGTACCCCGATTAGTGGATCTTCTACGTGATGGAACTGCTCTACTACTACTATGGGAATTATCATTCCGAATTTTCCAAATTTCTTCCTCACCATTCATATTTGAATTATGTGCATAAAGTGCACTTTGTAATCCTAAAAAAAAGAGATACTAGTATGAAAGGTTAAAATATTGCATTTCGTGCGTACGTCCGGACATGGAACAAAGCTGATCTTCGCCTTGATGCATTAACGTGTATCTTATATAATGTAAGTTCAATACTACACCTCAGAAGGGTCGATGGTTATTCATACTATTTCTCGTTTTATCGTGCAATTTTACGTGTTTTGTGTGGACTTCTGAGATCCTTCCAGACTTTCCTCGATCTTGATAATGTGATGATGATTAACATTAATTAATTGACATAAAGTTACTAACCATTTTCCCTTTTTACTACATATCTATCTATATCTCCTAATTTTTAGTTTTTAATTTAAGAAAATATTTAAAATGGCTGCATTTGGAGACTCAAAGACTGCCCCATGTAAGTGGGCACAAAGAACTGATACTCTTTATCTTACTATCTCATTAGCTGATGTTACTGAGGAATCTATTAATGTTACTGAGAAGTCTTTTGAATTTACAGGTAAAAGTAATGGTATGACTTATAGTGCAAAATTTGATTTCTTTAAAGAAATCAATGTGGAAGATTCTATTTGGAAAGTTTTACCCAACTCTGTTCAAATGAAATTAGAAAAGAAAGAAAAAGATGAAGAATTCTGGGCTAGACTTACTACTGATAAGGTCAAAGAAAAGAGTTTTGTTACTATTGATTGGGACAGATATGTTGATGAAGATGAACAAGACGGTGATTTCGATGATAGTAACCTTGCTGGTGGACAACAAATGGGTATGCCCGGTATGGGTGGTATGGGTGGCATGCCCGGTATGGGCGGTATGGGTGGCATGCCTGGTATGGGCGGTATGGGTGGCATGCCTGGTATGGGTGGTGAAGGAGGTGCAGGTGGTATGGATCCCGCTGCTCTTCAAGCTATGATGGCCCAAATGGGAGGTATGGGTGGTGCTGGTGGAGCTCCTGGTGGTGGTATGGATCCCGCTGCTCTTCAAGCTATGATGGCCCAAATGGGAGGTGGTGCCGGTGGTATGGGTGGTATGCCAGATTTCGGTGGTATGGGTGACGATGCTGATTCAGATGATGATAATGAGGAAATGCCTGACCTTGAACCAAGTGCTTAATTCGTGCATACATACATTCTATTATATGAGTGACATAGCGTATGAGAGAATTTTACAAGTATTCGTAAGGCAATGATAGATATCGTTGTAATAAGCTTTAAATATTGATTCGAATTTCTCGTCTTATTCTTATTCACATTAAATATATCTCATACAGTATGTTCAACATTATTATTGAGAGCCATCTTGATATATGCAAGTAATGATATTGGTTCTTTTCCTGTGTAGTCTTTTACACTAGTAGTACATACGTCAAAACCACCATTGCGAAGAAATTTCCAAAGGTTATAAAAATCATCTACTTCTGGTAGTGGTAAATCTGTACACGTAACAGTAACATCGTTTTTTGCAAAGCTTCTGTGATAACAGTGCAGTATTCTTGCAGACTCAAAGTATTACCTGCACCACCAGTAACATTGACTATATGAGGATATGCATTAGTATCAGTATGAATATCACTATGTAGAATCTCCTCATTTTTGCATTTAACCATACAATTTGCAGCTACATTTCCAATATCGTCACAAGCAACCCAGTTCACCCGAGAGTATGATTCATGGCCTAAAGGTGACATGATATTATAGGATGCTCCTTTTCCGATAAGTGCAGGTAAATCATAGTTGTCGAAATTAGTAAAGAATGACGTTGGTCGAATAGATACTAAACGTATACCTGCTGTAAGCAAACACTGTTCGGCAAACAAATGTGCATTTCCGAGAGCCCCTTGTCCTTGAGGATTGTGTGTTGTTGGTTCTATTGCGTACGATGATAACCTCACTACTGTCACTTTTTGATCTGGTATTTCTGTCACTGCTTCACATATAACTGCAGCACAAGTACGCATTTCTTCACTACTCAGACTCTGTGGCATGGCAACAAAGAGAACTTTAGGATGATATTTTCTTAGAGCATCCTTGATAGTCTGTGGGTTACACATATCAGCATAACATGAGATATTACCATCTTCGCACGAGACTTCTGCTTTGTCTTGTGTCTGACTTCTAGAGAAACAAACGCAGGATGCGTCAGGATCCAATTTTTTTAGATACTGTAAGCAATGACGACCAACATTTCCTGTGCAACCAAACAACGCATAATCCACTTTAACACTCATTATACAATGCACGTAGCAAATGCAAGAGTATAAATTAGTGTGTGAGGAATTAATGATCTCTTTGTGCAACCAAAATGACGTCATCCACAGTCTTCTTAAAGACGTGGTATTCGCAGGCCATCCCCAACAATTTGGATATAACATAGTGTTAACAGCAAGCTACATATTATATTAAGAGATTTAGTGAGAAAAATGGCGAAACGAATGGTTCTGGACATCATGCAAGGTGTCTTAAGTGACTATCTTGAGATCGATGAAAGCAACTTTAATCTTGGATTGTGGAGTGGAAGCATCACATTGCAAGATGTAAAGCTGCGTAATGACAACCTTTTCCGGGGTATGAACTTGACAGGTGTTCATGGAATAGTACGCAAACTGGAGATTCATATCCCTTGGGCATCTTTGATGAGTAGTCCTGTAAGGATTGAAATTGATGGTGTCTATTGTCAATTAAAATCTGTGAATGGTACAAATTTAAATAGAGCAGAAGCACGTCAAAGAGCATCAGCTGCTAAACAAGAAAAAATTGCATTTGCTGATAAATTTTTATCATATCATTCACAACATGACAGTCATGGATTAGGAACTGATTTTGATAGCGATGATGAAACGAATAAAAAATCTAATAATATACAAAAGAAAGATAATCAAACATGGATTGAAGCATATACAACAAAAATTGTTGATAATTTAGAAATTAATTTAAAAAATATTCATATACGATACGAGGATACAGAAACCATACCTGGACATACATTTAGTGCTGGTATTACGTGGTCATCCTTTTTATTAGCAACAACAGATGAAGAATGGAAAACAACATTTATTGCAAGAAAATCAAATCAAGCAATAAGAAAATTATGTCAAGGTACTAATTTTGGGTTGTACTGGAACATGGACAGTAAATCTTTAGAGGATCTGAGCTTCAATGACTGGCAAGAAGCAATGCATAGTATTATATATACAACACCTGCTCCAGATCATAGAGGAATTGTACCACCATTTATTGATGATGAAAAGGATGCATTACCATATACACCTCATGCAATGAAATATATTATATTACCAACGAATAAATTAAAAATAAAAGTAAAGCATAATGATCATCTTGACTCTACCAAAGAACATGGTGAACCGAAATATGATGTTTCAGTTGTAACAGAAGAGATAGCTTTATCATTAGATGGGTTACAATATAAGCAATTAGATATAACATTAGATAAAATGAATAAAATTACCAAATCAAAACAGTTATATACTTATAAACCGCAACGACGACCGGTTGATAAGGAGAGTATTAAACAATGGTGGAAATATGCATGTAAATTGGTTATAAAACGTCCACGTTATATTCAATTAGTAAAATTATTAAAAACAGCTGATCCAAATAATAATTTTAAAGATTCATTAACTGATAATGAAAAATATGAAATACAAGAACTAGAGGAAAGGTTACCTTTACAAACCATAATTATATTTAGACATATGGCTGCTGAAGAAATGGAATTAGAAGCCAAACGCCTAAGAGATGAATATAAGAAAAATAAAGGCAAAAATTCTTCATCTTTCGCTATATCATCAAATAATTCAGCAACACCCGCAAAAGAGGTAGTTAAGGAAAGAACTTGGTGGGGATTTTTTTCAGGCGAGCCTCTACCTGAAAGTTCATCTGTTGGTGATGAGCCTATTTCGTTAACATGGGATGATACACTACCAGAAGATGAACGTGAAGGTGGTAGTAAATATAAAGGTTATGAAGGTGAAGATGTACCTATATCAGCTATTGTAAGTGAATTTGAAGACTATAGAAAAAGTCAAGAAGCTAAATCAATAACACATGCTGTATTTTGCAAAGTGACGGTACAGAGTGGTAGTGTATTAAAATTATCAACTTTTGGGGTTCCAGTGTTAACAGCAAGTATGTCAGTAAAAGCGGAAAGTATAACAACAAGTACTGGCACTACAGAATTAAATTTAGATTTGTATAATATGAGTGCTATTGATGAAATAACTCCGAATCCAATCTTGTCAAAAATATTATCAGTGAAAGATATTGATAATAATGCTACTTATAATAGTGTTAAAGAATCTAAACCAAATTTTACAGTGAAATTTCTATCTAGTGATACTAAAAAATCATTACATGTAACATCATTACCACTGCAATTTGCTTGTAATCAAATATGCATACAAAATATAATTAATATCTTTTTTTATCCAAAACCGTTACCAGACGGACGAACGGCTGCTGATGAATTAATAAAAGAACGACGAAAAAGAATTCAAACAACAAATGCACTACTTATGGCAACATCTGGTCAACAAAATAATGTAGATGATACTATTATAAAAACTAATAAAAAACATGAAACCGTTACTACTGATGATGCATTTGAAATCACATTTGAAGCACATGCACCAAAAATTATTATACCAGAAGATTCATCATCAGAAAAAGGATATTTATTAGTTGATATGGGTTATTTAAAGGTCCGTGGTTTTACATGCGAAGCTGGTATGAATTGGGATATTAGCTTATCCGACGTAAATGCCGGAATGCCATATCGTGTGAGTGATATGTACAATTTAGCACAAAAGGGTAATGAACATTTATATTTAATTAAACCATTTGATATTGAAATGGCAGTGCAAAATATTGATCGTACATATGCAGATATGACTGTTGATTTAGATTTCAAACCAGGTATATGTGGTGGCTTAACAGCATCAAAATTAACAAGACTAATGGATCTTATGGCAGTAGCTACAGTAACCTTTCTCGAACCACCTAATAATCATAACATACCTGAAATGGAATATTTAAGATCATTAGACGTTACATTTTTATTACCAAAATTACGATCAACAATGTCTAGTACCAAATTAGATTTAGCTGATGCTGTTAGGGCAGCAGCTAAGGTAAAGAGGATAACATCTCTAAAATCCAATAATCATATATCTAGTTCTATAGCAGACTGTGTTTTGGATGAAGATGAAACAGATAACAGTGATATACAATATCTTATTACAGATTTAAATGCAATGCAAGAACTAGAAGGAGGTACTATTGGCAAAGATCCTGCACATGTTGGTTTAATATTAACAATGAATATTCCAACAATATCATTAGATTTAACATATAATGAAAATACTGGTGATCATCAAATATTTGAAATAAAATCAATGAATATAAAATTAATTAACCGACCATATGATTTAAATTTTAATTTTAAAATGGGTAGCTTATCTATTGAAGATTCTATGAGATCTATATCACAAAAATATTTAGTTTATACACCAAAAGAAAAACAAAATGATAATTTAATTGAAATATCTTATATAACATGCCAAACTCTTCGATCACCTTATTATAAAGATCATGGTAGTATATGTATTGTTAATTTTGCTAATTTAAATATGGTGTTAGATGTCAATACTCTAATGCATTTGCGTCCATTTATAATAGTCTTATTGCATAAAGATAAGGATGATAAAAAAAGTAACAGTAATAATTTAAATCAACAAAATAATGATATTACTAGTGATGGTATAAATGATGCTGCAGCTGCTCAAGTAAATTCGATTTCTGTTACTGAGAAACCAGAACATATGCATATGGTCATATCAATGCAAACATTATCCTTGGATATCCTGCGTGTGAGGGATGTATCAGAAGATGATGAAGAGATAGGTTCATTTACATATGCTGGAAAAAATTTAGATAAAGCATTTTCATTGCGATTTATAGGTATGTGTGCTGATATGGATATGCGTTTATTAATGAAAGCATTAGTAACAATGAAATCAGTTGAAGTCTTAGACATACGTGAAATAAGCAGAGATTATGCCATTAAGAGAGTTTTTGGCCCAATGACTCTTGGACGTGGCACATCTACTGCTACAGCTGATTCCAAATCATCACCTCGTAGTACCACTAGTGTATCAAGTGAAGGTATAATCGATGATGAATGTGATGATTCAAATAAAGTAGAAGAAGATCGTGATATTGTTAGAGTTGATTTTACACAGGAGAGTAAAACAGTATCACATATTGATATACTTTTATTAGATGCAAGTACATATGGCTCTACTGATACATTCTTAGACTTAAGTAATGTTGCATTAGATAATTTTCTTGCAATAATAGAATTATTAGAAAAACCTCCACCAGAATTTTATGATAATCCAAATACTATCTTTACAAGTGTACAAAGTTCATCTAGTTTAAGAGATTTAGCATTTAATGCTGATGATGATAATGAAGAAGATATCTTTCGTGATTCTATGTCATCTATTCCTGCTGATTCAACTACTGCTTCAGTTGCAGCAGCTGTGTCTGTGAAAGACACAACTGATGAATCACAAGATTTGACAACAGTTGATCCAAATGAATATGAACAACAGACTATGGCACTTGTCGTGAGGATGGAAAATCCTCGTTTATTATTAATTGATGATCCAACTGCAGAGGATTCACAGGCTATTGTAGGTACATGTGCTGGTGAAATACATTATACACGTGAAACAACAATAGAAAAGGCAACTGGTATTAAAGAATTTCGTGAAAGTATTCATTTATCTTTAAAGGAATTAGAAGTATATGTTTTAAAAAATGTGCAGTTATATTATCCAAAAGCAATATTACAACCTATGTCTGTCGAGTTAAATATGAGACGTCAAGCATATGATGGCAATATTTTATTAAGTAATATATCTGTAGATACTGGTAATGCCCTATGTAGAGTGACATTAAATGATATTGTATTAGCACAAAGCATTTTATTCAGGGGTGCAAGTGTTGATAGCAAAGATAAAACTGCATCAGGTAGTGGTGCAAGTAATACACGCCGTCGTCTTGGGTCTGATACAGGTAATATCGCATCTGATAATACCAAAACTACACCAACCAAAGCGAATAATGATGCCGACGCTGCTTCATTGAAATATTATACCCTTTTATGTAACTTTACATCAGGATTAGCAAAATCAAGTATGGGAAATCATCATTTATTAAAGAATCAAATGGGCTATGCTAATGGTGACATAAGTAATCCCAATGGTGAGTTTTATCATAGATTTAAGTTGGAATGGGCGCATAAATTAGAAACAAGTGCAAAAATTTGGGCAAGTGATAATAACGACATATTCATTAATTGGAAGAAAATATTAAGCAAAAATGTTAAAGATGCAGCTGCTACTTCTCAATCTATGTCCCCAGGTAGTACTACTAGAGTTAAATTACCTGATACACAATTTAATGTTGTTTTAAATTTTGGTCAAATAAGTTTAACAACAATAAATGATTTTTATTCACAAGATTTACCAGTAGCTAAAATGTTATGGGAAGAATCTACAATGGCATTACAAAAGAAAGGTGATTTCATGGAAGGTGAAGGTGACTTATATATGTCTGCATCATTTTATAACTCACAATTGAATGTATGGGAGCCTATAGTGGACAGATGGCATCCTAAGCTATCAATTGATACAGGTCGGATAGGTACCGTATTTAATATTAGATCAGCACATACTATGCAAGTTACGGTCAGTGGTAAAATGTTACAAACATTTTTAGAAACATCATCATTATTACAACAAGTACAAGAAATGGGTAATAATAATTTAGGTCGAGATATTGTACCGGAAATGTCAGTTGAAAATGCTCTAGGTTCATCAATTGAAATACAATTATATGATTCTATGAGTGGACAACATCTAGTCACAGTTGATTCAGGTAAAACCGACGCAATACCAAAAGTTAAACCAACTGATAGTAAACATACAAAAAATAATAGTAGAGGTAGACGTGGTCATCATATTTTAGGCAGTAAACTACCAACGTCTATTGATATTCATTTTGGTGGGAAATTTGGTGAGGAACGTGTTCCAATACAAAATTTACCATTATTCCTTAATAAACCTCGTTTATGTCATATACATCATAAACCTGCAACTAGCAATTCTGATGAACATAAAAGTAACTCTACTTCCGCAACATCTAAAAGTATAGCTGTTGTTGACAATGATATGGTTATTGTTGAACCTATTGAAGAAGAAACATTTGAAAATCAACGTTTTGATCCATTATTACGATGTTGGAGAGAACCATTTTTATCAAATGATCCAAAGGAATGGACAGATTCATCATGTCTTATTGAAAAAAAGATTGAAGATGTAGATGCTGCAGGCATTAAGGATGGGAGATGGGAATGGCAAGGTCGTTGGAATATAAGTTCCGTACATGGTATAAATGCTGATGATTGTATATCAGTAGATGAAGATGGATGGGAATATAGTACTGCATTTAGCAATTTTAGTATTGCTAGTGTACAACGTACATTTCAAAAAATGGATCAAGTACGAAGACGTAGATGGGCGAGGACACGAATGCTTAAAAATGCTGTTTTAAGTGTGCGACAACGTTTACTGGTCTTACATTGGGATGTACGAACATTAAACAATGGATCACGTAGTGTTTTAGTGCGATCTGGTTTACGTGTACATAATAATATGCCTTTTCCGATATCTATCATCCTAAGTTATGCAGCTTGGGATAATGATGTTGAATTAGGTCCAATTAATGCAAGTGAAACGTTTTGTGTACCATTATTTGTGTCATGTGCAACTGGTATGACCGTGCGTCCTTCGTCATCAATTACAAATACTATAATTCATAATAAAGATAGTTCAAATAGTTTAGCTGATGATACAACAACACCTAATCCGTATGAATGGTCACGTATATTACCTTGCGGTGTACAAACATACGATTTCACCTCAAATCGTGGTATTATTTGCAAGGAAGCCAATAATAGCCGAAGTATGTCACCTGTATGTATGTATACCACAATGGTACAAGAACAAAAATCATTAATTGTTACATTTAATCCATATATTATCATTGAAAATTGCATGCCATTTGATATAAGGTATAAAATAACATGCACAGATGGTAAAGAACAAGAGGACGAGGTATATTGCGGAGCAACTGGTAAAGTATCTTTAATAAACAGTGCAGCGAATCCTTCTATCAGCTTGTGTACATTGTGCACCCTTACATGGAGCTCATCTATTACATTACCGCAAAATGATACAAGTACTGCTTCTGCAAATATATCAAATGATAAGAAAAGCAAAGACATTATGATTGAAATCCCTAATTCTCAGGGTCCTCTTACAGGTAATGATAAAAATAAGGATAATGGTATTGTTATAATGCTTAATGTTACATTTGATAAAGGTATAATGCATATTAAAATATACCCACGTTATATATTTATTGATAGAACTGGTTTAAAAATATCTTTATTAACAACAAAATCAAATAAAAAACAAATGTTAAGAAATTCTTTTGGAAATTCAGAAGTATTTAGTCCAAGGCGTTCGTCGTCTGTTATCAAAGATTCTAATATAATTAATGAAATTGGAGAAAATGCTGCTGATGTGTGGCAAGAAAATAATGGAAAAGGTCCTATAGAGAACTTTATAGTTGATTCCAATAATGAATATATAGTAACATCTGGTACAACACATGCTGATTTAGTATATACAGATAGAGAATTTATTTGGTCGCATCTACCAGAACCGTTACGAAATCAACAATATATACGTACAGCTCATTCTGATAAACTAAGACGTGCAAGATCATTCATGCAATTTGATTTACAAAGAGCGGCATATGTTATTTTATTAATAGGTGTTAATGAAAAGAGATCACCACAATGGTTACGAGAAGATGGCTATGATGAAATGATAGGGCATGCAATTGCTAGAAGAATACATCAAAATGAAATGCAAGAAATATGTTATACACCATATGGTAAACATTTTCCTGCTGGATCTCATGTTTCTTTGCGAGGAAATTTTAATAAAGATATCAGTGTAATGTATAGTGTGTTTGTGATACCTTCACCACCGCCATGTGGTACAACAAGTCCAGTTCCTACTGTAGATACATATAAATCCAATAGTCGTGATATATATAGTTCACAGTTTTTTAGTCAAATTTCATTAGATCATCAATATCATCGTGAACATGCAAATGTATGTTGGCAAGATGGTGGACAAGGTATGTGTTTGTTTCATACATATAACGATAATGTAACTATTGGTGTGAAAAATGGTAAAGCATGGAGTGATGAAATTAGTATCACAATGGCAAATGTGACCCATAATCAATCATTTGAAGTAGTTGATTGGGAAACAAGTGAATCATATCAATTAACATATAATTTAAGATATATGCCTGGTATATTCAGTAATACACAGGAAGTTGTTATTATGCCAAAATTTGCTATAGTTAATTTATTAGATGAAGAACTTATGATTATACAAAAAGGTAGTAAAGATTCACATATATACCAACCTTATCGTGCAGAATCATGGCATAAAAAGAATGTTAACTTAGGTACTACTGTACAAATACGTTGTAGATCATCATTTTGGAGTTTAGGTACAATAGATATAAGTGAAATTGGTACATCATCATTGCATCTACCTCGTAAAGATGATAGTACAAATGGCAATGATGCTATTATATTGCATGTTGAAGTAAAGTTAGCATCACCTGGTGAACATTGTAGTGTTGTAGTGTTGATATGGCGTGCATCTGTTGAATCTTCTACAGATATATCGATACATAATGAAACAGACTGTGCTGTAACTGTTATGCAAAAAGGTATTGAATTAGATAAAGAATTATCTGATAGAAAAATGTTCCAATTATGTTTAGCACCATTTACAATAGCTCCATTTGGTTGGGCAGATCCTGATTTAGAATCATCTGTATTGGTTACAGTTGGTACCGAAATTGATAATATTACCTTAAGTGGACGAAATTCACGTCAACGTATATGTGAAATAAGTTTATTAAAAGCTGGTGAACAAATAAGATTACCTGATAATACTGGTAGACCTGGTGTATTAGGTGAAGTAGTCTTGTCTGTTAGTGCCTTAAATGGGGCACGTGTGTTGTCGATAACAAGACCTGATAAATACCAGATACCTGATTATCATGGATCAATATCTGCTTCATCATCAAAAAATAATGATAATAATAATGGTGCTGATGTAACAAAAGGATATGAAATAAATTTCTTTTTATCCTCTTTTGGTATTAGTTTAGTTGTTGAAAAACCAATAAGAAGGGAATTTTTTTCATTATATATGGATGGTATATCTATGCAAAAAGTAGTATATGGTGGTTTATCAAGTACTGAATTAAAAATACAAAATTTACAAATAGATAATTATAGTGAAACATGTTTATATCCGGTATTATTACATGAAAGTAAATCTGATAATAATCGTAGTATAATTTCAAAAAGTAAAAATACTACAACTGATAATGATTCTAAGCCATTAATACAAATTACCTGGGTTAGTAAAGAAACATATAGTGAAAATCGAATGCCAATATATAAATTCTTTGTATGCCGTATTTTACCATTATCTATACAAGTTGATTCTGCTACCATACAATTATTATACACAGATTTATTAAATGATTTAAAATATATTAGTAGAGAACAAACATTAGCAAGTGCTACACCAAACATATGGATGGATGACCGAAATAAGTATATGTTTAGTGCAGAAAGACTATTACTATTAGATGTGTATTCAAGTAAAGCATCAAGTATGCAAGATAAAATGTATTTCGAGAATATGATTATTCATCCAATTAGACTACAAGCCACATTTACACAAACAGCATATCCAAGAAAAGGTTCTAAACATATAACATTACAATCAACATTTATGAATATAGTAACTTCATTTGCTGGAGTTGATGAATTAGATTTAAAATTAAATTCATTTAAAGTATCTGATGCGTTGGAATCAACAACATCATTACAAGGTGCATTTATTTATAAAACATGTGAAGAAATTAAAGGACAGTTAGTAGATGTTATTGGTAGTATGGCTGCTATAGGTGCACCATTAGGTTTTGCTAAAAAAATTGGTTCAGGTGTAAGTGATTTATTTTATGAGCCGTTGCAGGGTATTGTCCATTCTCCTTCAGAATTTATCAATGGTTTGGGAAGAGGTACTACATCATTTGCAAATAGTGTATTATCTGGTTTTAGTAGTTCTATTAGTGGTATGTCCGTATCTGCAAGTAAGGGATTAGGTTATTTAACAGGTGACGGTGAGTATGTAAGACAAAGAGAACAAAAGAGGCAAACACAAAAAGTGAGAAATGATGGATTTTTCGGTGGAATTGCTAATGGTGTAGAATCTGTTGGTAGTGGTGTTATATCAGGTTTATCAGGTATTGTTAGTAAACCTGTCGAAGAAGCATCAAAGGGAGGTGTTGGTGGCTTTTTTAAAGGTGTTGGTTTAGGTTTACTAGGTGCAGTGACAAAACCCGTAATGGGCATCACTGATGGTGTCTCAGCAGTTGCAACAGGTATAACATCACAAGTAACTAAAACTGTACAATATGTTCATGTGCGTCCAGTACGTGCTATGGAACGTAGTCCATATGATCCATCTGAATTAGTGATTGGTCCGATGAATGTAAAAGCCGGTAAAGCACAAGAATTTATTATAAAAAGATCAAAAGAACAAAATTATGATGATATCTATCTTGGTTATATATCATTAAATGATAAGACTGATGAAGCTATTATATTAACAGAAACATATTTATATTGGAGAAAAGAAAAAAGTTTATGGGGAAGAACATGGAGTAATATATCACATAGCTTATTTTTTGGTGATAGTGTTGGGATATTTTTATATACAAATTCAGGAAGTTCATCAAATGAAAATAATAAAGATATTGTAGAAATACCATGTCAAACAAGAGAAAAAGCTATTGCATTATATGAAGTATTAGCATTACATTCATTACGTATGGGTAATCCATGTAATGTTTTACCATTAGCATCGGTCGTACAAGATGAATGGCTAGTAGATAGAGAATACAGAGAATCTGTACTAGCAGTACGTGGTAAGGCTTGTGGTCTAGATAACCGTCTTGATGGATACAAATTTGGTACATGTAATATATTACCATTTAAGAATGAATCTGATCAAAATGAAGATAGTATGTTACGTGGTTTTCAAAGGATAATGGATAGACCATTTAGTGAATGGTCTGAATTGGATAGTAGAGCTTGGACAATGATTGAATATTGGGACACAGCACATACGGGCTTAAACGCATCTAGATGTTGTGCATTTACAATTATAAATCGTAGTGAAAGTCCTATACAAATTGTAAGAATACAAATGGTACATGGGCATAAAGTTGTATTATTAGGATCAGGTGCTACTGGCTACGATGCTGAGAGCAGGGCAATTATGCCTAATGGGGTTGTCATAGTTTTTGCATCCGCATTCGTTCCAACACCATTAGAAATTGGTCATTTTAAAGCACATATTGATTGTCCAGCATTTACTGCTACTGTTGCATCAACACAAAGGGAATCATCATGTGAAGCAAGAGGTACTTTTCATGTGGGATTTTTAGAAAAATCTGTATCGGAATGGTGGTCAAAGTATGTATTAGTCGTATCATAATACATTGAATTTTAACAAATGAAATATTATAGATGTTCATATTATAGTTAGCCATGTTTGTATTAAATTTGAATTAAATAATTATCATACAAACGATAACTTTTCCTTTTCCACCTTTGTGACCCCACCGGGATGGCTCCGTACGTCAAGCCGCGTTTCCTCCACCAACATCGTCGACTCCAGAGCCATACTTACAATATTGATAAATTATATTTGACGAATTTGCATAAGGCACATTAAATTGTATTGAATTTGAAAGTATAAGTAGATAGGATGATAAGAAGTGGGCTAACAGTGGGAAGAAACACTACAGAGTCGAGTCTCAATGATCAGCTGTTGCGCTTTAAACCTAGATCATTAGAAGATAAAGAGAACAACGGCGCATTGGATATAGGACCGAGCGGGGATAAATCGAGACCAGCTAACCCAAGTCATGAATCGTTACAAAAGAAATGCATAGAAGTCATCGTAGCAAATTTTGCTCAGAGACCAATCAAAGAAGTTATACCACCACCACAAATGGCACAAATAACACAAGCATTACCTGTTGATTTACCACCAATAATTGCAGGAAAATATGTTTTTAATGAGAATTATTGGAAACGATGTTGTGTTCAACGCTTTGGTTGGCAAAATTGCCATTTAGAAGAGCATGGTTTATTATGGAAACAAATGTATTTTGAAAAAGTACTACAAGAAAAACTAGAAGATTTTGATCCACAAACAGAAGAATTAATGGAAATATATGATTTAGTTGATGCATGTAGTGATTATGTGTTTACTATCAAATTTAGGCAACTACCAAGTCATATTGATATGTCAGACCTGTGTTCATTACTACCGAATTTAGGTAAATTAGATATTGTTTATGGTGTTAATAAAATTGGTATGAATTATGAACGTATGTTATTTGGTTTAAAAATATCAGATGCAACATCATTAGCAAAATATTTTGATAGAACTGATACATTAACTACCTTACAAATGCCGAGTAATATGATTGATGACGATTTACTACGTATGTTAATGACTGGTTTAATTAAAAATAATACAATAACTCATATAGATATGTCACATAATAAAATAACAAATCATGGTGCTAGATTATTATCTAAATTATTAGGTGAAAATAGTGTGATAACTTATTTGGATTTATGTGATAATCAAATATATACTGAAGGTGGAAGGTATTTAGCGCGTGGTTTGCGCGAGAATGATAGTTTATTAACATTAAATTTAAGATTAAATCGTCTAACAGATGATGGATGTAGATTATTATTAGAAGGTTTACAAGATAATACAAGTTTAACTGATTTAAATTTAGGAAGTAATGGAGCAGGCCAACATAGTGCCCAACCTTTGTTCTCCATAATAAGAGACAAAGAACATCATTTATCTGTTTTAGATATAACTGGTAATAATTTTGAATCAGAACATTTTGAATTAATGAGACTATCATTAGCACATAATCATACACTTACTGGATTAGATATGAGATCAAATCCAGGATATAGTGAAGCTACAAAAGCAGTTGCTGAAATTGATAAAATTATACATACAAATGAATTTCATTATCGAGGGAGATTAACTGGAAATCCACGATGAATCTGTTAGTTGTCTGTCTGTCTGTTATCATATCATTCTAAGTGGTGAGGTGATTAGTATATATATACTTAATGTATACTATCATAAATTTGGTAGTAGAAAAGCATTTTGCGGCACTCCGGAGAAAGGATTTGTACATAAAAAGCATATGTGAGTATAGATGAGATGTGATTTCAACTCAATTTCTCAAATACTTTCTAAATTATTCATTATATTGTAACAATAGTAAATCGAGATTTTTATGATATCACATTTCCGAAACAAAAAAATTAATTTTTGCCGGGACCATCGCCGCACGCTCGTCCGGAGCTCGTCGATCAGGGAGGCAAATTTGTTGCAAGGATCTTGGAGCCGTCTGGACGCTTGTTCTGTGAATTATTCGGTTATTTATCTATTGTAACTAGTAACATACGTTATTTATTTACCAAAAATTGATATATCATTACTTCTATTAAATATTTAATAGAATATTTATCCACTTGAGGGCCTGAGACGAGATTCAGCTGTGTTCTGGGTCTATCTACTGTTGTACACAACTATCTAAAGGCTAGGTTTCGGATTTTGCATTTGCAAGGTACCCTAACCTGTTTACATTAGCAGCACTTAGAGTTGAATTGTCGATTGAGAAGTTTTAGAAGCATTTTAGTAAGAATTTGGATCCTGATTGGGGTGCTTTTTGGATACCATAGTAGGTCTTATCATATTAAGTGATATTTTTAGTGGTAATTACGATTGCTCCGCCATAAGACGACAGAATTTAAGACATTATTTATTTTGATGGCAGTTAGTTAATGTATCATGTCAACCAACAATAATAATAGTAACACCTCTGAACTTGTATTTCAACCGACATGTTTCGACGATTTTGTATCGAAGGAGTCAATATTAGAAGGATTGCGTGTAGAGTCAGATCTTTTGTGGCAACATGAACGCGCGCGTTCTTATTGGATTGAACATGATGCAAAGCCGCGATGTCATCTTGAGTTCCTGGCAAAATCTATATTAGCATTACACCGGAATAATGTCGAGGAGCATGCCGAGTATCAGAAGACAGATGACCAAGAAAACACATCAATACTTGGTGCTGAGTTTTGGGTTCAAATACGTGATCCTAAAGAAAATACAAAAGCAGGTCTAGAACTACATTTTGACAAGGATGAAAAAGCTTTAGAAGAGTATGGTATCTTTTCACATCCTTCATTGGCTACAGCAACATACTTGAACACATCGGACCATGCCGCGCCACTCCTTGTCCTATCAACAATTAGTGAAGAAGGGCTGGATGACGAGAGTGAAGGAGAAGATGCATCTGAGGAACCAGAAGCAATAGCAACAGAGAATTCAGATACAATGCATGAAAATACTCATGATAAGAATGTGGAAGTGGAATACTCATGGGTGTGTCTACCTCGTGCTGGACGACATTGTGCATTCGATGGCAGATGTTTACATGGAATACCATCTGATCTTCTTGAATACAAAAAAAAGATAAATAAAAAAATTAAAATAGATACAAATATTAATAAAAAAGTATTAGAACAAACTAAACGTGTTTCTGTATTGGTAAATCTGTGGGTTTCCCACAAACCAGAAGGGGTTCATAAATTGTCCTTGAGGGCAACCCATATTCAACCATATAAGGATAGTGATAAGTTTTATGATGATCTTATGATGAACAAATGTCTTACAGATATGAATGAGATACATGCTCCTATCAAATGGTTACCTTTTTCATCAGATAATAGAACAAATTCATCCTATGAGAAAAAAAGTAATAATAATGTAATTGAAGTACATGACTCTAAAAAGCGTAAGCCAATTGTGACTCACGAGAAAACAGAGGAAAAAACTGATATTATTCAACTTCATGAACATCATGACGGGGATACAGGATTATTACCAAAGAAAGCCATCATAGCATTATTAAATAGAAATAGTGATAATTCGAGATTTTCTGATGAAGATGTAGAAATATCCAACACTGGTCTTTTGATGGTTCGATACGGAATACCATCATCATCTTCTGACTACCAGTAAGTAATTCTTATAGAGAGCTCTCTTCATTATAATAACTATATTTGTATATAATGATTAATTTATTGTTATTAACTTGACCTATAATTATATGTTACAATTAACTTGACTCAACCCTCATTTTAACCCTGTTCAACTATACTATGACTTATGATTGAAGTAACATTCTTGTATTCATTATTCTCTAAACTTTTCTTAATAACCTACTTTATAAACAATATCAATCAATCAATCAATCAATCAAGCTACTGCTTCATGGAATAATTGACATTCCTACCTATTCACATACATGTATAATACTACATATAATTTAAGGGATAATCAAATCAATCATCATTCATGTATCAAACAGTCTGCGAGGTTTTCTATCACGTACTGGACGGTCCGATGATAATAATTGTGTTTCAACAACTTTAGTAGCATATTTATGCAATGGTTCAATATCACCAACAGCCATTTTAACGCATGATTCAAATGATAAATCACATAATATATCTGTAGTCTTTTCATCGAAACCAGGTCGTGCAGGAAATGTGACTTTCTTTAAATTACTTCTCATTTCAGCAGTTAATTTAGGTATTAATGATTTTCTTTTATAAAAATATGCCATATGATTTTCACCACTACCATGCATAGATGTAGTCATTTGTGCAATATGTTCAACATCATAACCGTATTCATCTATGACACGACGAGGTGGCCTATAAGATACTAAATATTGTGCATATTGACTATTATTAAATTTATTAGCAATATTACGTTGTAATGGTGGTGGAAAACCTAAATCATACATATATATATGTGTAAAAGGATCAGTACTAGCAGCATCATCAATATCACCAACCATAAAATTAACACCAGAAAGTAACGGAGTATCTTTGTCAACTGTAGTTAAAATCTCACCGACGGACTTGCCACGTTCAGTTTGCGGCAATGTTGATTTTAAATTATACATACTTAATTGCCAACGTATATCTTCTAACTCTACACCAACTGATAGACGACATTGTGGGTCTTGTGCAGCATGAAAATTGGGCTTGCCTAGTCCACTACCAACATCAATAAATCTACTTTGATTATTCAATTCACATTTTTCAATCATTAAATTAATAATTTTTTGCATACTACCCATTGTTAGTTCACCATATATAGCCCCTGTGGTACCATTACCACCTAAGGTACCAGTACATTGTCTTATAATACTATATACTTTATCAACACGTGGACTAATCTTCACCTTGCTTGCATTACTGTGTAGGGCAAGTGGTGATTTTGGTTTACTTGGTGATTTTGTAGTACTAGGGGTAGGACTAACAACAGCTGCATCAGATATACGTTTTCTACCTCCTGGTGATGTTACAGGTGTTTGAACTTTCTCTTCATCATCTGTAGAATCAGATCTTACTAATGCGCTGCGACCACGACCAGTCTTAGGCGATTTACCAGGTGATGATGGTGCATCATAAGAACGAGCAAGCTTACCTTTAGTAGGTGTTGCACCTTTCTCAACTTTGACAGGAATTATTTCAAGTTCACGGGCATTTCTAGACGGAGAAGATGTTCTCTGGATCGCCTTAGTTTTGCTACCTCTTTCTGGAGTCAATTCTAAAACATTTGTCTCAGGAGCATTTCTACGTCCTAATGGACTCTTAGAGGTCTGCCTCTTGGGCGAATGAACTGCAGACATACTTTACTCAAGTTGTCAGGCGCATTTGTTGAAGGAAAATCTACGCCGGTTAGAATTTCTCACATACGCACGTACCGTCCGGCCGGGGACGCAGAATCCCAAAAGGGAAGAAGAGAGGAAAACTGTGGGTTAGCATCATATTGCAGTGAAACTAGTCTAACCGTGCGAAGAATTTGCCTTGCCTTGATTGATTGTAATGGGGAAAGAAAATAAGAAGGGCGATGTTCGTTCGAAGGGTTATGGATCCTCGCGATCTTCATTTGCATCATCGAATAAGAAGAGCTTCGGTGGTGGAGGTAAGAAAGGATATTCATCTTCATCCACTTCAGCTACTATAACAAAAAAGGACAAGAAAGCTGCATTAGACAGAGACGACGTCTATGATAATGATAATGAAGATAATGCTATGGATAGAATGCGTAGTCGCATGGAAGCCTTTGATGATGCTAGTGAAGAAAGTGACGGTGGAGAAATATCAGATAATGCTGAAGGTAGTGGCAAGAATGGTAACAACAACACTGAAGATACAAGAATGCGTAATCGTATGGAAGCATTTGATGATGCTAGTGGCGCCTCAGGCAGTGAAGATGAATATGATGATGATAATGCTGCTGCTGATTATGGCGATGACTACAATGACGATGAGGAAGAAGAAGAAGAAGAGGAAAACGCAGCAATGTATGGGGATCAATATGATAGCGAAGAAGATGATTCAGATCAATATGAAGATAATCATGATGATTCTGATGAGTATGATGAGCCTGTTGCAACCAGTAGCAAAAACAACAAGAATAGCTCTACTAATAACAATAGTGAATACGAATCACATTTATCACTAGCAGAAAGATTAGCATATAAAGCTCAAAAAGAAGAAGAGGATGCAACACATGGTAAAGTAGGTGATAAGCGCAGTAGATCATCATCACTTGAAAGCACACGT
>JACKZZ010009290.1_pt1 | contig 28218 bp, 7 predicted proteins | sample 8027871 | NCBI WGS metagenome assembly JACKZZ01 (sample SAMN15724774, study PRJNA655200) | protist metagenome | isolation source: fluorescence activated cell sorting (FACS) single amplified genomes of... | place: USA: West Boothbay Harbor, Gulf of Maine | collected 2000-07-19
TTAATTTTAAAGATTTTTAATTATAGTAACACATGGGATTCTAGAAACAAATATCGAGACCAACTCTAGGTGTTTTGAAGAAATATACAATCAAATTGATATTGTTTTTCACTAAAGTTAGATCTAACTAGGTAATTTTCCGAATGACACTAATACTATCAATATAATTTATATTCGGATTTTTAAATTGTTGCCTTATTCTAAAATTTATATTATTAATATGTTAATAGGCTAAGGTTTTATTAATATTGAATTCAGAGTCTCAGTAACTTTAAAAAAATTTTGTATAGTGAGTAATCATTATTTGGAATAAAATATATTAGGCCTTATTACTACTAGATAAAATCACATGAAATTAATTTTTTCAGAATATACTAAAAGTCTCTTAAATTATTACATAATATTCACAATTGTGAATATAAATGTGTTAAATAATTGACTAAGTATGTCTAATTAAGCTGTACGCTTGTAGTGACTAATATAGTAAAATATATTTTTTTCAAACGATAGTTTTGACTTATAGTACTATTAACATTATAGCACTAGTTTGCTGTTCAAGATCGATAGATTTTAAAGAAGTCTATAATTTTATTGATTTTGAATATATGTAAGACTATCTATTTAAACTAGTCAATATACTTGATAGATTCATCTAGAATTTAAAAATAATTTTGTTCTAAACTAACTAAAAAAAATGTCTAACTTGAATTTCTACTTTCTCATTTTTTTTTTTCTCTATCCTCATTCAATTCATAATCTAAATTACTTATTTGATATTATTAATTTATTTTTACAGGTTATAAGTGAGTAGCTATTAAAACTATATAATTATAAACTGTAGTATCAAGTTTTTTTATAATTTTTATTTTTAAATTTTTTAGTTTTCAATGATGATGTCTATGTGTAATAACACTGATCCAGACTACAAGCTTATAGTCGTAAATCTATGTGGTGATACTATATATGAGATTTCTATGAATGTGCTATTCGAAAACGTCTAAAATAATGTATTATAACATTCGAAAGATATTTTTCCAAAGACATTAGTATATATCAAATAATAGATAAAGAAATAGATTCTAGCCTCTTAAAATGTTTAGTTACCTGTTGAATACTAAACTTTGGTCTTGACAAATAAATGGTTTAATAAAACAATGAAGCACAGTGACGATGATGTTAATCTAAAGTAGTTAGAAATTTCTGGATGGCAAAAGACGATAAGTAAATAATTGGATACAATTTAAAGTGAATGTGGGTAATAATATCGATAGAATGAGACGCATTCAGAATAATAGATTAATAGCTCTCAAGATAGTGATACAACTGAAAATATTTCTAGGAGAAATTCTGAAAGTGATATTGATATGACCTAAGCAAATATAGCTATTGAAAAACAATTTTTTTTTACTCTTTTAATGGATTGTGGACGTGTTGAACTTTTAAGGAAATTAAATTAATATTAAGAAAAATCAATAAGACAAGCTTATTAAAATTTAGAATACTAAAATGCGTGTATTTTCAATAGATTATATTTTTTAGAAACGTAAATGGGAATAACAGAATAAATTCTTTTATCAGATTTTCATTTATTAGATATTGCTTTAAAAAAAGGATTAATTTTTTGGGATGATGTTATACAAAATAAAAAAGCTATATCATTATCATCTGATAAATTACGTGATAATAAATAATATATTTTAGAAATTTTAAATTATGAATTATATATTGGAAATGGTAGTATTTTAAAATATATTAGTTAAGGATTATAGGATGATAAAGATATTGTATTAGCAATAGTAAAATGTCATGCTTGGTATAAAACTTGTCCAATAACATATGCAAGTAAAAGACTATAAAATGATAACGATGTATTAAAAATTGTTATGGATAGATATGTTCGATGAGTAGTACTTGCATATGTTATTGGACAAGTTTTATAGTACTAAGTAAACCAGTAATATAAACGAATATTATAGTTAAGTAAATTTATAAGAGTTTTTATAGTTTAAGGTATTTTTTTAAAAAAAACATTTTTGATTCATTGTCCTATTGTGTGATAAAATTTTGTAATAAAGATGAAATAGATAAAATGCTGACTATTATCCCTTGTTGTCATTGATTCTAACTCAGAGTCAGTAATTATATAAATTTGAAAATATTGTTTTTTGGTGCTTAGGTGAAAGTAGTTAGGTCTTATATTTCATTAATGCTACAAGATAGTTTTTATTAAAAAACATAAGTAGTCTGTTCGTTATAAAAAGTTTTGTATTAAGAGGTTTGTAATTAAGTAGAAAAAGTTACTATATATATTAAGCAATAAGTTATGAAATTATAGTTTTGTCAATTTTTATGCTAAATAAATTTCTAATTATACTTATTATCACTATGTTTGATCATCGTATTATTATCTTTTTCCTTTTTATCATTTCATCTTCAACTTGTATAATTAATGAGTATCTTGAATAAACAGAGTCTCCAAATCAATCCCTTGGTATTTTTTTACTCCCCCAGCCGGGGAGACCATGAATTTTTACAGTGTAAAAATAGGGCTTTTTTTTACTCTCCCAGCCGGGGAGACCATGAATTTTTACAGTATCCCCCGATGTTATAACACCACCTATTTCAATGACATGTAATAGTACAAAAATATAAAAAATGATATCAGATATAGGATTTGGTATTCTATGTCCAGTCTTGATATTTTTGATGGTTTTTTATAGTACTTGGTTATAAAATCTATAAGATTTATTTTTATTAAGTAACTAGGAAGATGATAGAAATAGTTTACAGAGGTTTTTAACACCTATATTACATTAACAGTACAATGGAAATAGAACTTAAAATAATCAGTTTAATTTTAGATCTGATAATGACAATACCTTATGTAATCGTGTTTTTTGTGGTGGTTTAATTGGTTGTATAATTTAAAATTTATGTATATAACCATATGGAAAAATATAAAGCATAACAGAAATAAAATCATAAGATTCATTTGAATATGTCAGTTAGAAAAATAAATATGTTTATCGTTTAAGTATTTTGACTTTTATATTGGCTGGTATATGTTTATCATTTCAAGGCTCTTTGCATCTATAACCTAATTTTTATTTGTGGATACGATATATTTTACATAGTGAAAATGTTGATACATCAAAGGAAAAAACTAATGTAGTTCATTTACAAGTAATATCAATCATTCATTTATTTTTTGCAGCTGGATTTTTTATATCATCAGCATTACATGCATTATGTGTTACATTTTTACATTTTAAAGCTGGTAAAAAATTAAGATAGAAATTTCTTCTCTATTTTAGAATTCTATTACTTATATCGATGTGTATATCACTTATCATACGTTTTGAATAAATATTGATGAGTGGTACTGGATTTATTCATGTGGAAGTTTAAAAAATTTAAGTTGAAATTTCTACACATAATTTTGTTAATCATGTAGGTTTATTATAGATTTTGTAAGTATCGATGATAATTTTATTTATTAGTAGTTATGCATTAGAAAAACCAGGTTGTTATCATGCTATTTTGAATGATAGATTATGATAATCGCAGATATAAGATGAAATTTTTTATTGATGTATTTATAAAATTAAAAGTTTTGTCATAATAATCTTAGTAATTATCTATCTATTTAATTTTAAATATAGCTATTATTATACCGTTATTTTAAATTTTTTAAACTCTTGTATATTTATTGGTGACTGTGTATTATAGTGGATTGAGTAGTATTAGGTACACAATTGAGAATAAAGTCGTGATTAAGACAGATTTGATAATTTTCGATAGGTTATTTGGATAATCATAATGATACTTAGTATAAGTATATAATTGCATAGAATGCTATTCTCATCAAATAGACTCCAACATTTTTTTTTTTAATACTAAGTATGCAGTTGACATTGTATAATTTTTTGAATTAATTTCATAAATTAATATTCACGTTATTATGTCGAACTGGTATGCACTACATGAATTTTGTTAAATTGATAATCATATTAAATTTAACATAGCTCTCAAATTCAATAAACTTATCAAAACTAGTTTTTAACCATTAGAGAGTTTGGAAAGTTTTTTAAAGGACTCATAGAAAATTAAGGCGGATGAAGCAAAAAGTAAAATGGAAGCTGGATAAGATCTTTTAAAGAAAGAGAAATAAACTTAAAATTAACTTGCACGTATCGAGTAGGCAAGTACTGCATTAACTAAAAAAAAACAAAAAGCTGAACAGAAAGCTGCTAGAAAAAAATAAATATAAGAAGATCGAGTGGAAACAAAAAAACAAAAAGCTGAACAGAAAGCTGCTAGAAAATAAAATGCTTATGCAAATAAAAAGAAAATGCAAGCAGATCAAGCTGAAAGAAAAAAGTAAAAAGCTGATAATGTAGCGGCTATGAATTTATTTAAACATGGTACCACACGTGAAAAATCTTTATAAAAATAATTAGGTGAATAGACTTAATAAATACTGAATGATAATTCATAATAATCTGCTCTTTATCATCCATCAGAAAATGCTTATAGTCAAAATAATATATCTGACTCAGAAACAGTACCTAGGTATTATAATGATAAAAATAATTTAGAACCTTTGAATCCTGATACTGATATATACATAGAAAGTGATATTGTTGGATAGTAAACTGTCAACCCATATGGTTATGGTATTCCTTAATATGGTATAACTGGTCCTGTAAAAGGTCTAGGGGAATTTTTTTGAATTATATCATTTATAGATTTAATTTAATGTAGACTTTGAATATATACGGTCTTAATTTTTTTATTTGATTATTTTGAATAACAAGTATATATAATCAATTTTTATGAAGTGTATATATATCATATTTTTTACATTTAGCCTTGTGGTATATGTTTAAAACTTTTAAATTTTATCAGTTACTGATAATTGTATAAAATGTAAATAAAATTGAGTTAAAATATATTTGTAAATGGAGTTATTTATCATATTCTTAATATTTTAACATTAACTTAAACTTTATTAAGTTACTTCTTAGATTTTTTTTTTAATCAAACTTTTTGATAACTTTATTACTTACATAGCTTTAATAATTACTCAATTATGTTATACTAGACTTTATTATAATAAAACATTCATTAGCTCTAAGATTAGTTATTTTAAATTTTAGATACAATTATATTTAATCGATATGTTAATCTTAAAAACAAGACTTCTTTTTCATCATCTGATGTTTTGAAAAATGATCCTCGTTTATAACATATGATAGAGGATCCTATGCATGGTGAAATAATAGATGAACGGTACAAATCTAAAACATATGGACATAGATATAGATTACCACCAAAAGAATAAAACATAGATGAGGAAGAGTAAGAAGAAATATAAGCTAGTAGAGATAAAAATTTGAATTAACCTGAAGATATTGAAAGTATTTAAGAAATGGTTAGTTAGATAAAGTAAGGTGTAGATGGTTAGCCTGGATAAAGCGATTCTTAAATGATAGATGAGGATTAGATAGATAGTATTTTATAGGAGAATGAAAAAGGAGATATTGTTTAAGTTAAAAAGGTTATAATACCATAAAAATTTTGGATGCCTAATGGACCGTTAGACTAATGGGGATAGATAAGAAATCCATTTAAAGTGGGAAATGAGATTAGAATTTTTTAAGGAAAAATTAATTTGAATAGACAATAAGAAGATTAACTTTAGTCTGATAATGTAGAAAATAAAGTTATAAATGAAAAAGACTATCCCAATAATGATATTAAAGATTAAACTGTCGATGAAGACGATGATTTAGCTGTTGATGAATCTGAAGTTGTACCAGATGCAGAAGGTAATGATGAAAATGTCGATGATGAAACGAATTCTATTTAACAAGGTAATGAGTTATTGAAAAAAGTTGGCTAGGATGAAGTAGAAGATGGTACGGATAGAGAAATAACATTAATGCCAAAAAAGGAAGATTATAAACGAGGCTCAAGTAGTGTGTTACCTAAAAAATAAATGGAAAAGAGTGGTGAGGATAATAGTAGTGAATAAAATCAGAATTAAAGCTCAGATTAGTCTAAAGACTAAATTTCTAAGGCTAATGAGACTGATTAATAAATCAATACAGTTACTGACATGAACAAATAGTAACAATAATCTAATACTGATAAGGATATAACCTCAGAACTTGATAGTAAATCATTGGAATCTGGAAAGTAGTCTGATTTAGCTTCGAGTAGTTCAGTGGCATCGGGCTAAGCTAAATCCTAAGAAACGCAAGGTTAAGGGCCACGAATGATAGAAGCAATGGGTGGTATACCTGGATCGAAACTTACGAAGTTGGCAATGAAAGATGGATCTGATTTAGATCATCCAGGTGATTAAGTGGTTAACATGAAAAATGGTTAAAGTAGCCTAGATCCAAAATATTGTACTAGAGAAAATAATTGTCGTCCTACCGGAGGAAATTTAAAATAGTATTGGTCAAAAACAAATATGTCATGATTTGAAATTTTCAAGCAGTTTTAGCAGGTTGTATCATACAATTTTTTTTTTTTTTATTTCTTCTAGAGGGAACATGAAAATTTTTATTATTATATATTTCAAGAGAATCAGCAATCTACTCATGTAGCGACTATTATACTATATTTATAATAGTTTAATTTTACTTAATAATAATTTTATGTTTTATTTTTTCAGCTGCTGCTTTAATTTTATATAAGATATTGATTTAGTTGTATTGAGTTTATTTAGTATAAAAAAAGTAATAGAGGAGATTAAGAGTATTAGATGTTTTTTTTTTGTATATGCTGCCTATATTAGTTTAGATTAGATAAGAAGTTTTAATTTTGATATTGTTTACAATTTTTGATTTTATAGCTACGGGATTCAATATGTTTAATATTTTTGATAATTATAAGTTATGACATAATAACAATGTAACTCATTTAAGTCATAGTCTGACTACAAGCTCAAATTACCATTACCAAAAAGTGCAACAGCCTATATGTTGACTTATTTGGATAAAATTATCGTATTAAATATGAATTACAACCTTTACTGATGATCATGTTTATTTTCAATAATAACAAAAATATAAAAAGCTGAATCAACTATTTTTGCTTCCTATAAACATATTAAAAAATCATAATGGAACATCTTGATCGTTTATATTACGAGCGTGATTCTGCTCGACGTAATGATGAAATTAAACTTCCTATACTTGAACGTGTTCCTTAATCAGGTTCTTAGAAATCACCAAAATCTCACTCAGCATCTTTATCACCTAAAGCTTCACCTAAATCTTCGAGACGAAAATAAAATAATACTTCACCTAATTATTTATAATAAGATTCTACTCGATCAAAGTATACTGGATTTGATTATGTCCTTCCACCAAATAATGTATCTAAATCATTTTTTACATAATCTACAAAGTAATAATTTTCACCAAAATAATTACCAGCATCACCTACTAAACCAAAAACTTCATAATCACCATCAAAAATTTAGAAGCTTACAAAAAATTCTGGAAAAATATTTTTTTAACATTCACCACTACGGAAAGTTCTATAAATGAAAGTAACACATTAAGAATCAACAAATTTTGAACCAGAGAGTAGCGGAATGTTTAATAACAATAGGAATTTGCGGGATTGTGGAACTTTACGACCACCAGGGACTGGTTATGGTTATTAGAGAGGAATACGATTGGAAGGTGATAAGAAGATAGGTCCAAGTGGAAGAGAAGTTACTTTACCAGGAGGAATGCGTAAAATGGAAGAGCTAACAAAAGCTGAGGTTGAAAGTAAGAAAAATTAGAGTTCTACTTAAAATTAAGATAGTAGTAGTCCTGTATAAAAACCTCGGCTTAGTTTTGCAGATGAAAATTCGAAAGATGATAAAAATTAAGATGGTATATAAGATTCATCAAGTTCTTCTGATAAAAAATAATCTTAAAAATCTGATGTTGAAAATACAACGTCTTCACCTAAATCATTATAATCTTTAACTGATATAATTTCATAATTAGGAATATTGAATTAGGGAAGTGGTTTAGGTGGAAGCGTTATAAATAATCTTCCTTAAGCTTAGTAGATGCTGAAGGATATGGGAATTGGTCTGAAGTTAACAAGTGATGTAGTATTTCTTTTAGAGGAGAACAAGCGTATTAGAGATAGTATAAATTCAGAATAAGAAATGTATGCTGATGAAATTGAGATTTTGTAAAAAAGATTGGATGGGTATATATTAGATTAGAATTTAAAAATTTTAAAATGACGTTTTTGTATTAGAGTATATTATATAAGCTATGGAATTATATGGATAATTGATTCGTTAAATTTTATTAAAAAAATTTAAATTTTTTAGGTATCATGACACCAATGCAAAACTTAATCTTCGATTACGAGAAACACCTGTACATGAAGCAGAAGCTATGCGAAAACGGTAAAAAATACCCTTTTTTTTTCCCTTTAAAAATTCATACTATCCTCGGCTGGGAAGGTAAAAAATACCCTTTTTTTAGTGATTTACTCTAAGAAGAGGTAAATGTTTTATAAGAAGGTAGTCGTGAAAAGAAAGCTATTTTAGAGACCGTCTTAGCAGAACAAATGTCTGATCGTGAAAAGATAAAATATTTAGATGAATTTGAATTAGGTAGATTACGTTAGGAAATTGCAACTTTGAAATAAGAAGTAAGAAACAATGAAATTCGAGAACAAACATTAACCGCTGAGGTTGAGAAATTAGAAAATGAAATTCTTCCTTAGCTTAATGAACAATTAAATCTGTTGAGATAAGAGTTATCAACTTTACAATCAGAGTTTGTTGTGATTTAGGAGGAACGACACGCTAATTAGCGGAGGTTAATGAAACTCAAATCAATAAGAGGTACAGCTGAACGTTTAGGTCTAGATAAGATTGCAAACTCTATGGATGTAGGCAGATTTGAAAACTCAGATATATCAATTTCGATTTTAGAGGAAGCTTTTTTTGAAATCTCTGAGCTAAGAAATCTTAGCTCAACACTGGATAAAGATGTAGAGCTTCTTTAATTACAAGCTAAAGAAGCAAACGAGTCTGATGAATAATTAGAATGGCGATAAAAACTTGGTTTACTCTTAGAACTAGAAAGGAATACATCCTTAGAGGCCGAACGTCAAGCTGCAGCAGAAGCTAGTTCATCATAAGTAATGCTTAAATCGTAATCTACTTAGAGTATGACCCAAAGATCCGGAGGGAACTTGTAAGCTGCAGCATTGGCCAGATAAAAATCTTATCAGACGGGAGGAAGATCTGCCACTGGTGGTAACATACAAATTGCAAGTAATTTATCAAGTCCTCTAGATTCTTCACAAAAAACATTAAAGACTCTAAAAGGAAGTGGTAGTTAAAAATCTGATCTAGTAAAAATTCTAACTAAAAATGCAGAGGAAAATAGCACTCTTAGTTCTGGAGGTGCTTAATAACTTTTATAAAGAGAGTAAGTGCTACCTGGATTTTTATAAAAGTCTAACAAACAATTAATCACATAAAAAAGAAATGCTGAAAACTTAAATGTATGGGCGATTTTACTAGAAGTTTTAAAACGAATATTACCAGCTAAATCTTAGTGTATAGATAGTGCTTGGTTATGTAATGAATTTCCTAAAGCGCATGCAAAGTTAGAAAAAATAGTTTCAAAATAGTTCACTACATCGAAATGTTTAGAATTATTTGAGGGTTTAAAAACTTGTATGAGTTTATGGAGTCCATCCAGATCTCCTGAGCATGCAATTAAGAAACTACTGAATTCTATCACGAAATTCAAAAGAGACAGACGGAACTGGGCGATGAAAAGAGCTAAGTTGAGAGAAGTTTTGCTCGCTAATATAGATAATAAGAAAAAAAGATTATAGACTCAGAAGTGGAGTTTGAAAATGATGGAGAGTGATTTTCAGCACTAGATTTATTCTTTATAAGTTAGTATAAAGTAGATGGAAAAAGAAGATAGTAGTTTATCCGATCCAAATTCCACAGCGAGTTCTGATGATCATGGATTTTGGCATCATCGAATAGTGCATAGTTTTTTAGTGTAGTAAATGAGTTAGTTAAAAAGTTAAGTTGATAGTTGTGTTAATGACTTAGCGAAGTTTAAAAACGCGGTGGCTTTGATCGATGGCGGCGATGAGAAGGATGGGAATAAGTCTGAATATAAAGCTCAAACAGCGGGAAGTATGCAATAGAAAAATCAGAAAACTACAACTAGTAGCTCCTCTACTATGACAGTGCGTTAGTAAAACGAAGCTAGTAAAGAGATTCTATCTATGGTGATCGATATTTGCTCCTTGAAACTAGCAGAGAACACAGCGATTCTTTCTTAACTCAAAAATGGTCTTGATGAAGTTCTACGAAAAGAGCAGCCTATGTTAATCGACGAACCTGCTAGAGAAGAAGCGCTATCAACTGGAATACCTTATGCGAGATAGCTTGGAGAGTCGAAAACGTCGATTGCAACTTAAACAGAACCTTGTGGTTTTATACCCTTCAGATTACTTCATTAGTCTAATAATTTAATCGGTGATAATGTGAATGCTGAAGTTTCTATATCTTTACTAAATGAAGATATTTGTATAAGAGCACTATTAGATGATTTGGAATATCCACTCTTCCTGTTTTGCCCTTATGACTCTGTCATTTTACCAGAAATTCCCGGATTTGATGAAATAATTGTTCCAGCGAAAAAAGAAAAATTCACTTAGCAAGCTTGGTAAAAAGTAGGTAATGAATTATCGAATTTAATAGATTTGGATATACGGACAACTGCGCCGAAATTGATATTGGCGAACTAGATTTCTAGGACAGCTTTTGAAAAAGACTACTTGGTTACTGCAACGCCATCTTTGTAGAAAGATGAGGATAAGGATGAGAAACGATTGCCTACTGTCGTTTAGCATGCAGAGTTTATGGACGAATCGGTCACAACTTCTAAAGTTCGAAAAGGTCATAGACAGTGGGGTTCGTTGTATGGTACTCCACAACCTAAGATTTTATCTGATACTACGATGAACCGAGAAATTTTTGATCCTACCACTGGTCAGTATTATCACGGAAGTAAATTTAGAACGTAATTCGATGCACCGAAATTGGGTACAAGGTTATTTGGTGATGTAATTAGACTCGAAAGATCTGGTAAAGAATCAAAAATAGTACCCAGTCCTGAGTTAGAGAAGCGAGTTTTTGATACATTTCGAGGAAAGCCAATTCGCCTATAATCTGGAGAGTCTGTGGATTAGACGACGAAATAAGCTCAATTCAAACGACCACTATGGGCAGAGACGAAATTAGCAAAAGCTAGAGAAGAAGCATTAAAGTTAGCGTTAGTACCAACGAATTAGGTTTAATATGTTTCGGTTTTTACGTAGTAAGATAATTAAAAGTCAATTGAACCCGATATAAATAGTTTGATAACTTAAGGGTAGTAAAACCAGCAGAATTAACAATAACCAGGAAGTGGTGGAGCTAGTCCAGGGGGAACCAGATAATCAACAGTGGGTAGGAGATAGAGTGTGAATAATTAGAGCGAGAGAAGATAGAGTAGATTGACTACAGGAGGCAGTCCAAAGTCAAAGCGTTAGAGTACTGCAAATAAATAATAATACGATTTGAGCCATATGATAGGAGTATTATAATTTTTTTTATTAGGCAGATTTAGAAGAGCCAGTCGAGTCTCTTCGCTGCCATCTTTTTTGCTGGAGTATGAATCGTTGATTTTGATGTCTTATTACCTATTCATAGTAGGATCATTATCTCCTATATTTTTTATCTTCGTAAACTTAGTCTTCTTACCTATTGTCAAAGTTTTGACAATCTAAATAACTGTCATTGTAATCACTTACTTCTTTCATTATTACAATGTCTCTATATAAATTATCGGAAGAAGCTTAGTCATCATTCTTTTATTTTCAAAGGATATCCAATTCTATAGTCATTTAATTCATGCCCACAACTGTTTCTATTTTCTAAACTATTTCCAAAATCCGTTTACAGATCAGACATCCGTGCAATGCCAAAATGATATTGTGTTATTTAGAGTACCAACTGTCATATGTAGTGTTGCTACTAAGCTACGACTCAGCGGAAGTGAGCTTTATATCCATTTCCGTATTAATTTTTTAGGTAAAACTACATAGCAGCAACCAGATGACTTAATAAACTCATCAACCTCATGACAAAAGTAACTTTTTGAAATCTATTTTTCAACATAGGTAAAACATTTGGATAGCTGCAAACGTTTTTTAAAACAAACGCGTTAAATTTTCTCGTTTTCTAAAACTTAAATTCTTCATTCTCTTTCATTTAAATCTGCATTTAAATCTTCTGATTCAATTTGATATCAAAAAAACCATTACCATTATCCTAAACCAAATTTTTATTATGAGATCATACGTGTAGTCTTGAAACACACGCGACTTGCCCTACCGCTAATAGATTGAACTTGCATTTTTAATAACTAAAGCTCAAAATTAAATCGTGATTCTGCTACCAGAACAAATATCTATGTCGCGAATGGGATCAAATCCAGACAGCTGTTCTAATCGTTTCACGCGGTGATCTAAGCTTCTCCTATAAAGCTCAATATTTAAAATCGCAGATTCTATAAAACATCTTACTATGAGGAATGTGGTTTACACGATACGTTTTTAGTTAGAGATTGACTACCATTATTTCAACGATGTCCTATTGGGAATGACCTGAACACGGCTTTCTCGTCTTCATATTGATAGACGATCCAGCACTAGCATAATGTTTTTGACGCTTCTGAGGTTGTTATGCAACTATACCCTCTTGAAAACCTATAGTATGAAAACTCTAAATCCTCTCCTAGGTTGCTGGCCCCGAAAACACAGCTCAATCTCCTGGTCCTAAACAAAAAGCCGGTCGTATGTCAATGATGAAGAAACAAGTTAATATGGGTAAACGCATGTCAATGTCTGGAGCAGCTGGTCAAAAATAATCTGCACTAAAAGATGTCAATCGTGAATTAGATAACATCACAGGAGCAAACATTCGAAACTAACCAAATAACAATGCTATTGATCGAACTGGTGAAAAACCACTGATATTTTTCTTCTCTCCTTATTCTGATCAAGTTTTTCAGAAAAATATGGTTGGTAGTCTGAAATTACTTGAGTCATTTTTGTTAGAATTAGCACCTGTAACGTAGTTTTTCTAGTTAAGGTAAACAGATGGAAGTAATGCACACGATATGAGTTAATTTTTACTGAGTGCATTAAATTCGTAAAATAAACCATCAGCATTATAAGCTGCTTCAATGGTATAGTAAACTGCACAAAACATTCAATCTGGGACGTCCATAACTGGTTCACCCAATTCTTCTACACCACATCAAACTTTAACTGCATTAACGAAAAGAATTATGCCTAAACCAGCAGCACAAGGTGCATCCAATCTAGATGCAACTAACCGAACCTATTTCCCTCGTTCTACTTCTATTCTAGCCGGTGCACGAGATCCAGCTTAGATCACTATTTAACAAGATTCCCGAGTTCTTGGTTTTGTTGCCTCAAATTCAGGTCAGATCACAGTGTTCAGACGTGAAAACAATTAACTTTTTGCTACTACAAACACCGTAATTGGGTTGTAGAATTGTGCGTATGTGTAAGCAGTTGGATCGATATAGTATGAGCACTGTAATGAATTGACTGCGATAGATTTGGACAAACGTGGTGCACATGGGACTGGAGGTCCAAAGCAAAGTGCTTAATCGGGTACTGGACCTGTTGAGCAATAGAATGCTGAAGGAAATATCAAGACATAAAATACTGGAGCGGTGAAAAATGATACTAATTCTGATTAAAAGGATAATAGTGCTGTAGTGAAAAAATCCATGCTAAGTGTGAATGTATAAGTTTCCAGGTTATCCAGTAAAGATCGTTCAAATGTGGATAGTACTGAAAAAAATTCAGAAAGAATAGGAAGAGCAAGTAAGACTGCTTCTAGTGTTAGTCATAGTGAAGGTAATTAGGAAAGTCGATCGAATTCTAATGAAAAATAAGACGATAAGGAGAAATTTGATGGTTAAGTAGGCTAAAGAGTTTCTAATGTATTAGTTGGAAAGACGATAACCTAGTAGCGTGACTCTGGTCCAATGATTAAAGAAAAAGTTAAAGCGAAAGCTAGTGAATAGATTTATTTTCATAGCTATGATTTCGGTATAGAATAATATCAAAAAGATAGATTAGGTCTTGATAAATAAAATCTAATTGATGCAACAGAGAAATTAGAAAATTAGACTTCAGTCTATGAACTTGTTAGTCAATAAAATTAGTAGATTCAGAATACATAATTGGATCATAGATCAACTTTATAAACAACACCTTCTCGAAATTCGTAGCCACTTTCTGGTGTAAGTAAATAGCCTACTATGGGTCATCAACTTTCTATACCTTAAAAATCAGAGTCCTTTGGACGTCGTGGAAGTAGAGTTATGATGAATGAACAAATAGATCTCGCTATAAGTGCGTAATTACAAGCTCTTTAAAATCAACATGCACCTCCTGGATAGACATCGTAAACAGTGACTATGCCGAAGAAATCGGTAAAAAATACCCTTTTTTTTAATCCCAATCTATTTCCATTAAAAAAAATCATACTCTCCCCGGCTGGGGGCCTATTTTTAATGAAATTTTTAGATAAGCTTTGTGAAAAAAGATCCTTCGATTAAGCACTTTTCCGAAGAAGCAGAGGAGGAGGAACGAGAATTCACTCCGATGTTAGGTAAAGACTCGTAGTACGTTTACTGCGATTTTTCTGTTTATGAGGCGGATCGTACTGACGCGAGGTATAGATAGATAAAGTTCCATTTGAAATTAACCGAGCCTTTGACAGGATTTACTAGATGGTCAACATTACGTTCAGAGGATGTTTATAGTTTATTAGGTGATATAAGAGGTATAGAAGCGCTGTAATCTAAATTTCGTAACCCTAGTTTATCAAGTAGATTAGCTCTTGAGTAGTTAGCGAGATCTGTTTTCTCAAAGGAAGTTTATTCATTACCATTATAAGAAATGGCATTTGGTGTTTCGAGGTTTGATAGAACAGTGCAATAAGGAAAAACAGATAGTAAATTTAATTTAAAAGATGAACAATTAGCTAATAGTCCAGTTACAATAACTAAAACAGAATTAAAACAACCTTTATCGCCCACTATTCCAGAAGCAGCTGTAAATCCATAACCTAGTGAAAGAAACCTAGTAACTCCTCAATAAACTACAAAAGATAATAAAATGTAGCATTAAAAATCAACCAAGAATACCTCTAGAAGAGATAGGGGTAATCGTGACAACTTTTAAAGTCCAAATAAATCAACAGTATAGACTGAAGGTCATTAGAAATTGCAAACTGCTGTTGCATAATAACATACCGAAGCCACCGCTATCTCAAGTTCAACTATTGCAATAGGGTCTCTAACGATTCCTTAAGGAGGTTCAAAGGAAAACATAGCTTCTATTTCTCTAGCAGCTAACTAATCACCCGAAGCAATTATTGCTTAAGAAAAGAAAAAATTTACTTAGCTTGCTATTAAAGGAGAGGGTGCGTAAGCGTTATCTAATCCAGAGGTGTACAGTCCATTGTATAACGAAGCACCAGAAAGTTACTATTTGTTAGGTCCTAGGGTTAGAGTTTCACATAGAGGTTAAACATAACCATTGTGTCTGAAAATTGAACTGACGGATACTGGTGAACCTAGCGGTGTAAAAAAAGTTAGCTTGGTCAACAGAAGCGATCTAGCCTTTATGTGGGGCTGTTGATAAAGTTTCATTGAATTGGATATAAATTTTATAAATTTTTAAAACACAATTAATTTTTTCAAATTAGCATAGTATACATATTCTTAGCAGAAATAGTATGAAATAACTGTAAGTATTTAATTCTTTCTTATGCATTTATCACAGCCAAAGTGTATGTGTAACTGTAGTCTATGATTAAACTGTCTGAATTATAGAAAAAAATTTATGAAAATTGCTTCACTTTAAAATTTTCTTAAATGGAAAGTCCTCTTAAGTATGTTCATCGTTTATTCTGTTTGTTTAGAGTGATGAGAATCTGTTATATATGTAAAAGGAGCGGAAGAATTCACAACCAACAGCGCGCAGTCGTATTTTTTTGATTTTAGTTATGTTGGTTGAGACTCGTAGTAGTCTACTTCGCTCGGTAAATATAAATAGTGAATTCTGCGTGCGTACCCTAGGTGTTAGCGTACCTACCCGTACCCTAGTTGTTAGCGTACCTACCCTGCGCGCACCCTAGCTGCTCGCTTACCTACCCTCAGTTGTTAGTACCTCCTACCAAGATTGGCGTTGATTGCGATCTCCGCGAATTTTCGTTTTCCCGAACTACCCGCTGTTGCGCGATGAACAGCTATATCGCCCCGACGCATGTATTAATCTCTTCCCTGACGTTGCAGTACGTTTCCCGCCTGTTGCCATACTCGCCCCCAGCATGCGTGCACCACTAATCTTGTAGTACTATACTGTGTATCTACCCCGTATGTTTGCTATTCAGTCTCTAGATGTACCTCATGTATGTGTGTATCCCTAGTCCTTTAGTACCACCCTGTGTTACTACCCACATCCCTTATCCTGTTAGAACTGCCCCATGTCAATACCCCGTAGAGACTATAGAATTTTCTGATATACCCCTACCGAGTGTGTGTACCACTTACCTTGTTGTACTATACTGTGTAACTACCCCGTATGTGTTTTATTCAGTGGCGATATGTACCTCCTGTTTGTAGGCACCCCGAGCCCCTTAGTACTACCTCGTGAAATCACCCGTTCCCTTGAGCCGTTTAGAAATTATTGTCGTTGTTGATATGTACTGCTCGAGGGTGTGTACCTTGAGTTCCCTTGTACTAACCCGTGACACTACCCTGCAGCATATGCAACGAGACAGTTAATTTTATATTTTAATCCTGCTGATGTAAGAGTGCTGCTCTTGCGAACCATTATGTACAAAAGCGTTTGTTGCGTTAGTTGTATACATAAGCGTGCGAGAGAATGTTGCCTAGCGTGGTGAACGTTGCGGTTTTAGTAGGCGAAAGACGTTGCCTGTTTAGTAAGCGAAGGCTGGTAGAGTGTCATTGCTTCATTCTGACAACGTCGTGTGTCCACACGTTGCTATTTTACGCGCCATATCGCTTTTTGCCTTGTACTTCCGTTTCACCTGTGAGGTAGCAGTGTCATAGATTGCCCGCTCACGTATAGAAAGTAGCCAGCTTAAGATAGTGTTCTATAAGTTATGATTGTACGTAAGGTTGTAAAGAATCGTCGACGATGTATATACTTACTCACGTCCTTAAGACATGTTTAATAATTACTTCAGTTTTCCGTTTGTATGTGTAGAGAAATGAATTATAAAAAAGAGAGTAGGTATGTTTATTAGAACCCGTTTTTATAGAATGTTCAAAATTATCATAACGAATCAAGATAGATAGTAAGAGCTAAATTTGTAACTCTACTAAAGTTCCCTTTTTTCTGTCCTGTTTTTTAATTTTTGTTCATCATGTCATAAAGTTCATAGTATCCCACTCGATCAATTTTTATTTTTTTTTTTTTCCTTTTAACTGCTTTTAAAGTTCTGGCTCGATATGTAAACAGTCACTTTCTAAGATTATCAACCCTTTTTCTTTTTTAACCTTTTTATTTGTGTCCCCGCCTCTAATACCTTTTTTTGCAAGAGCCCTTTCTTTTTTGTCGATAAGTTCATATTTTCAAGTTTCATACACGCAATGTGCAAGTGTCGTTTTTTGCTGTAAGAGATCATATGTGTAAGATAGTGATTGTAAGTGAGAACCCTGAATAATTCTTTTTTAAAGTAAAATTAAATTTTCCACATTTGAGCAGAATGTTACTCACCGTAATGGTAGAGCATTGCGTTTATTTACTGAACCTGTATTTTTTACCCCTATTAAGACTTCAGAGAACGAGAATTTTTACACGAAATATTTTTTCTATAGTTTGTAACTAGTCTGTGAGTGACTTATACATCAGTGAAACTTAATATTCCCTGCTACAACCATAAGTGTGTCGTTTTGCTTTAACCCATAGAGATCCTGAGTTCGCTCGTACCAACCGTAATCTGTGCTGTACCTAGACAATATGCCGCCTAAGAAAAAAGCGAAAGATGCAACAAAAGTTAAAGAGTTGAAGCCATCTATGAAAAAAGATGTCAAGAAAAAGACACTTAAAGAGAAAAAAGATCTAGAGACTAGTGATGATGAGTTGGTTTCAGAGTCTGGCAGTGATATGAATTTGTATGAACCCCCAACAAAAAGATCTAAGGTAGCTGAAGAAGAGCAAGCAGAGATTTCCACCCTTAGTGTTAATGAGATCGTTGAGAACATTCAAGCACTAGCATGCTCCCTAAACTTGAACGATAAAATGTTAATAGAGAACTTGAATTTAGATCAAAAAGATGAGCTAGTGAAAGAATTAATTTGTCTAAAAGATTTAAAAGCGGGACTTAAAGTCGAATTAACGAGTCTAATCAGTAGAGTGCAAGGTTGTCCTATTGAGCTTAATAGGAAAAACAGTTTAGCTATGAAAGAAAATGAATCTATAAATTCAAAGAATAATCTAGCAAATTGCTTTGATGTTGTTGTAACGCCTGCGGGTGAGTTAAGAAGTGAAATCGTGAGTGAGAGACTTCAAGATTGTAAAGTAGTAGAACTTAAGTTTGGTAATGGGATTGATTCACCAGTATTACCTACTGTTAATGAGAGTAATAGTATGTTGAAAGGTATTCTTAAAAAAAGTAATGCCGCTAAGTTCACTGAGAAATTGTTGAAAGACGTTGAGGAAGAGATCCCCGAGTAAACAACCCTCGACGTCAAGCTTGTCACCTCTGTCGTAACTTCCCCAAAACTTGAAATGATCGAAATTCCTCCCGCTAATCTAGATACATAAGTACTTATGAATAGATTAATGGAAGTCGATAAAGAAAGATAAGCTGAGATCAAAATCCCTAGTGAAGCTAGCTCAGAAGCAGCGGATAGGGAAATTAAAGATAATGTCACCATCGAATGGTTCTAAATTGACTCGGTAGTCAATGAAAGTTTATTCTAACTAAGAAAAACCGAAAAGATTTTAGGTATTCCCGACTGGTACAAGAGAGACGAGTTTTTTAATGTAAAAACCAATGATATTGCATTATAAATGGATGATACCTAATATAAAAATTAATGGGGTATTGATAACTGTTGGGTTAAAGAGATGTTAGGTAAAAAGAGTGAACTCGAGAATTATCGTTAGTAAATCTACAGTTTTTTACAAGAAATTAATGCTGTTTTTGAAAACCCAGTATCGCTAAAGTGTGCTAATGGTGCTAGACTTATTTAACTTTAAAGTTGGTTTAGATAGTATGCTGTCATCGCTGAGGTTATCCCGTTTTTGAATATTGACTTCGTAGCCAGTATCATTTAGTTACTTGACCCTGGATTTACACTCCCTGAATTTTTTGAAGACGTAAACGTGTTAAAAGAGTCTTTTTTCGCAAAATTCGCTAGTTGGTGTAAGAATTTGAGAGAAAAAGAAAAAACTGATGAGCATAGTAAGGGTGCAGTGCTAGTCTCAAGACTCACAAATTTTCTCGTTGCTAAAGTACGTATGTTTCTCTATGAAGTCATCGCCAATAAAGGTTAGTGGCATAATTGTGAACTGAATTAGAAGACGCTAATCGAGTGGTTTCTACCAATCTGGGATCAAGTTACAGATCTTAATAAAGTCATCGACTATGGAAAAGATAAGTAATGTTAAATTATAAGTGAGTTAGAGAAAAAAATGTCAATCCCTATTTTAGACGAGAAATTTAAAGATGAACCAGCATCAGCTTTGTACACCATATTAATCAATTTAAACTTACTAGTTAATGGTACACACTAAGTAGATCTAGGTGAGTTAGGGAAAGAAGTAGCTAACAGTAATGTAGAATGTACATAGTCTGTTAGAAATATCGAACACTCCCTTATGAGATTTTGTTCCCTAGACCCTTTCCATTTGTATATCGAAAAAGATTTAATTGAGTTGCCAGAATTTTATAGCTAGTTACCAGAATTTTATAGTAATCGTGCTCGTTAATTAGGGAGACTAGCGTTTGCTTTTCGTTAATATGTAGTTGATGTAAAATACGAAGTAAATTAAAGAATTATTGAGTTGATAGATTTAGTTCATGCAAAACATAAATCACTCTTCCTCGTTAAAGAATGTTAAAATCTTGCTATTTCAGAGCGTGAAAAAGCAAAAAACTCCGAAGCCGATAGAGATGAAGAAGCTATAAAACTTCGTTAGGAAAACGAAGAAAGAGCTAAATTAATTGAGTAAATTGAGAAAAATAAAAGCGCTAAAGCAGCAGCAAAAGTGAAAAAAAGGTATGATAAAGAACAAAAAAGAAAGTTAGAGAGCGAGAGAGAAAGTCTTTTACTTTAACAAAAAGCTCGTGAAGCGTCAAAAAAAGCTTAATCTGAAGCTGTAGCTGAATTCGATTAATTCTGTCTCGAAGTAAATGCTGTTTTCTTGTCAGTCGAAGGTACCGAAGTTAGTGAGAGTGAATGGGGGTTAATTTAATCACACTGGCTTGAGAAAATGTAAAGAAAAAAGATTAAATGTACCGCAAAGAACTTCCTTGTATTCTTTAATTTAAAAAAGTAATTGCATCTTAGTAAAGCATCTTAAGATTTATCTCCTGTTAATCTTAAATATGAGAGAATGCTTGCATAAAAAGAAGCTGATAAAGCTGCAAATCTCTTGAAACCTCGTTCATCAGTACCTCATTCTAATAAAGCTGTAAGTTTTAATTAACCGCGTGCACCAACACCTGCTCCATAACCTCAACCTAATGCACCCTAGTAACCCGCTCATAGAACGAATTCGTCCCTCGAACCTGAACCTAGTAGTGCAGCTGGAACCCCTCGAGAACCGTTAGGTTCAGTCTTTATACCACCTGAGTAAATGTTAGTCTAAGCAGAAAACGGAATGAGATATGATTCATAAAACGTGTTATTGGATAGTGAAAATTTGGCAGAAAACGTCATCCCCGAAGAGTGCTGGTAATTGCTAGATTAGCATGCGTAAATTATCAAAGACAGTAAAGTTAGCAAAGAAGCAGCGCTACTTTTAATTTCAATCAAGCAGTGTATGATGAAGGGCGAAAGAAGCGGAGTTTGGCAGGGTGTGGCCAAACTCCCAGAGCTTATCTAGGAGAGTACAAAAGAATCGTTAAAAACATATATTGGTGATATTGTTTATTCACTCTAAGGTCTGTTAGCAGAAGTGTTATTGTTTCTTGTTGATAACGAGAGTAATAGATTTAACAGGAGTTACGATGCAACCGTATAAGCATATACCGTCCTCAATCTCTCTAAACTCCGTTAAGGAAAAAAGTTGTTGTTATCAAAGCACGAAGCAGATTCTAAGGATTTAGAGGAGTCTGTCCTGTCCCTATTTAACGTTATCAAACACTGTATTACATCTCTCTTTTTTATCCCCTAAAGTTTATAAGATGAGTTAATTACGACAAAGATGTCGCTGCGAATTCGTGAGTTGATTGCCGACTAAACGGTATAGCATAGAGATAGTGATTTGAAGGTATGTCTTAAACTTAATTTTGAATATGGTGAAAACGTGAAAAATTTAGAGAATTTTATTGTTTTAACGGTGAGATAAATTTGTAATATTTTAGATGAATATCAAGCAGAAGAGGGTATTATCAAATGGGTAGCATGTTTAGCGAAAAATGAAGTGCAAGATGGAATGAGAGCGTTAGATTACAGAAAAAATCAACGAAGTAGATAGGAACTTTTAGCAAGCAAGCAAAAACTCGATAGCTTCAGACAAACCCTAGTCAAAGTAGTGCAGATCGTAAATCGAGAATGTATCGATGGGTCATTATAAAACAAAAGTTTCTCTTTTTTCGATGTACTAAACGAAGTTTTTAAACATGTCGAAGATTATGCAAAAGAATTACCAGCAAGTGCTATTCCCAAAACCGGTGCTAAATAACCCCCTCTTGGTAGAAACCCAGCTACTAGTTTATAAACTCCTAGATATGGTAATCCATCATAATAGTATCCAAGAAATCCATATGGTGCTTTTAGTGTGCGTTAACCTCCACCTACTAACCCTGGTATAGTACCTCCTGTTAATGTACCGAAAGATGGAGCAGTGACCACCCTTAGTAAAATGCAAATGAGATAGATTAATGAAAGTGCCAATAAGACAAATGCTAAAGCCACGTCAGTAGGAGGCTATGCATAAAGCGATTTGGTTTCAGCTAATCATGAAGCAGTATGTGGATGGTGTGTGAAATTTTAAGTGTATTTAAACATTTTTACCTATCTGTAATTAGTAGCGAGTTTCTAATTAATTATTTAATGTGATCTTTTTCTCAAAAAAAAGAACCTTCTCCCACTAGTCTATCTGCCCGGAACAAGCACGTAAGTCCCAAAAAAATCATATACCCAATAAATCAGTTAAGAGGTAAGATACTATCCTAAACATAACTTTCCCTAGACCTAGCAACTGGTGTTCATGGGTTGGGTGCCCTAATAAATCTTTAGATCAATGTGTCCCTGGATGTTTTTTAGCGCATGAACCTGGTTAAGTAAAAGACAGATGTTATATTGTAACAGATGCTCGGCTATTACATTGTGATCATTTTAAAAGTTATACGAATGGTTTGTATAAACGTATGGTTCAGCTTTAAGTTATAAAAAATGGAGATCCTATGCCTAAGAGAGGTTGAGAGCTACAAAAAGATTTGTTAAGTAGTGGTAGACTAGAATTAATTAGATAGAGAAAGTGGATAGAAAAGCGTATTAGTGTAAACTAGAGAGGATCAGAATGTGATGTCAATATGTATAATTAAAATAGTAAAGTTAATAGAACTGTTACTAAAAATATTTTTGTCACCCAAGTAACTAACTTAAGTTGGGAAAGTTTAATCATTAATTTATATAAATTAAGATATAAAAGTTTAAACTTATCTATATAAAAGTTTATACAATATTATAGCTAATACAGTACAATAAGAAACCTAGGTGAAACGAAAATTACATAGTAACTAGCGGAGGTGTTATCACTAGGATATATATAGTAAGCTATCATAAATGAATTCAAGCCTGGTTAAAGAAAGATTTATTTTTGTTGAATCAGGTTTAAAATATTTTTTTAGACTATTAAACAAACGCTACTCACTATCTAAATTAAATAATACAAGTAAGTAATGTCACATAAAGAATGTGAATTAAATTACAGCTAGTCTAGAGTAAGTGTGTAAATATCTACATACCCTGTCAGATTTTAGATTGAAGTAGTATGTTATATTCTAAAGTTTGTAGTCTACATTTTTGTCATAGAGAACTCGCTTGTTTAAGCAATCTTTACATAGCATATGCTTTACGAAGCCACATTTGTATATCTTTTTTTAAAAAAGATCAGTCATAGAGAAAATAGAAATCAACGTACATTATAGTGAATAATAAGTTAATATACTTAGTGTAAGATATAGAAAAATAGAAGGTAAAACTCAACTGTTCTAAAAAAGATCTCGCCCGAAGCGGTGATAGGCGTAGCGTGAATTAAAGCGACGTGAAATTTTCAGTACCCAGTCATATTAAGTATACATTGTACATGTGATCATTGAAACGACCGTCATAAATTACATGATAAGTCATAGCTAGTATTCAATAATTCAAAAATTACCCAATCTTTTTTCCCGTATCATTCTAGCAACTATGTATTATTTAAATTGATTCAAAGTTAAGTAAAGTGTTATAGATTGAATTATGAGTAATTAATAATATAGTTAATAAAATTAAATTAATCATGCACCCAGAATCGCAGGCTTCTTACAAAGATTTAAACCGCAGTTATACCCTACTATCTAAACGAATAATGGTTAGAGTGCGATCCTATCGTAGATTAGACAGCAAGTGAAACAATTCGGGCCATAATCAGCTGCCTCAATTTTATAATAGAGAAAAGTGCTAGCATAAGGTACCCGTAGCAACAGAAATATGTAACATAAGAATGTGTTTGAATTGTAAAAGTAGAAACTGCAAAAAGTGCGAGAATAATAAATGTTTGACGACCTATAAGAAGCTATCTGGAGGAAAGAAGGATGATCCTTTGGGGTGCGTAGCAATAAAAAGACACACATAAGGAGGTTTGAAAGATATTTACGGGCGTCAGTTTACTTCGCCGACCTCCATAACTTAATTGACTGGTCCTATTCATTAATACGAGGAGGCATGTGCCTTTAGGCAGTTCGTAATTACACAGAAACGATAAAAACGCTACTCTAATTTAGTGGTAGAATGGGCTAGCATGAAAGCTCAAATTTATGACCACACCTGTGGGGAGGAGTGTAAAGATCAGCAAATAAGTTTGACGTAAAGCAAGCCCCAATCATCTTAAAAAAACAATTTAAAAAACTAAGCAGCTTTCATTAAGCAGTTTTTTGTGCTATGGCTATGTGTGGAGGATTAAGATATTCCTCAGCAAGAGCAATAGATAGAGAGAGTTGGATATAAGAAAATAAATGTGTACAAATTAAAGTATAGAAACACGTCACGGACGAGGTCTCTAGGCTAGTGAAAATTGGGTGCTCATGTCCTTTTATTTTAGAGAAACGGGACTTATACTGCGTGAGATGTAGTAGCTATGTGTTAAATGGAAATCATGTACCAGCACTCGTCCGAGAGTTAGATGGGTTCAATGCAACTTCTCACTCAGTGCGTAGAACTGTAGCCATCATTATAAAGAGAATATTGGTAGAATTAGATATCCCAATGACGTATCGACTAAGGAGTAGTATATATACCTTCATGGGGTGGAAAAAACCTAAAAAGGGTATTGGTATGTTTAACAGATATACGAAAGGTGCAAGTGCAGTAACTTTAGCGTAGTTGCCACCATTAGTATACTAAGTCTGGGGAGCTGTGTTTGAAGGAGTCATTGACAAAACTTTTAATGTAAACGATATAGAGTTACTAGAAAAAGGTAACGAAATAGATGAGAATGAGTTAGACAAGCAAATAAAGATATTGTAAGCGAAATTAAAGATGGTAATCGGCAGAAAAAAGAGCTTAAACTAAACTGTGAAAAAAAGCAGCGAGACAAACTTAGTAAAGTGATAAAATTATAACTTGTTGTTAAATCAGATGTATGAAAGATATATAGTAATTTAACCTCTTGTATAAGAGGGAGAAAAAAGTCTGTCATGAATTCAAAAGGTTTTACCTATAAATGTTTTTTGGTAGTGATCTAACTTTAAATTATTTTTTTAAATTTTTCAAGCAAGTAAATTTAACCTGTTCAATAGAGAATGTTTAAATATGTGCACTATGGCATCAGCCAGTACAGTCCTAGCTACACTAAGGTTTGATTTTTGTACATGCGTATAATAGCTAAAGCTAACTCATAATGTATACTATAGATATAATACCTAATATAATCGCGAACTAAACTTAAGATTTCTACTACTCAAACCTCAGAGAATCAGTGTAAGAGCATAGTTCTTACAGTCCTATAAGTTAAGTGAATTTAAGTAAAATCATAGATAGATTTGTAACTATAATTAAACCATGCGAGTATGAAGTCACTATGGGAAATCTTTTTCATATCCCCTAACACGGATGAGATACTCACGTTAGTATAAAAGATGAGGTTACCCAAAGGTGAAACAAAAAGGTACGTACAAGGTTTATAATTGGAATGTAAAGAATGTAACTTGCAACCACATGCATAAGTAATACGGTGTATAGAGTAAGCGCTAGGACTGTGGGCATTAGAAGGGTTTTAATTTTACAATCCAGGAATTAGAGTCTGTAGAAACTTCAGTCTAGATCATATGAATATCATATGTGTCCCCCTAGGCAATAACAACGTGTGTAATGAGTTCACGATGATGAACCTCCTGTTTGTGAACGATGTAGCCCCGTTGTTCGGTCAGCTGGTACTCACTAACGTGGTGAAATAAAACTAACTTGCTTCGGTATCTTGGGCTGGAGATAACTGTATCGATGTCATTAATTAGTTCTTCAATTTTTATGCAGGTCAATAAGATAGAAACTTTGAGTGGGCCTTCAATAGAGTGTTGTCCGCAGATTTAAGTATTGTAGTAAACTTAGAGGGGATGCTACTACCAAGAAAAGACCGTAAAGAGATGGAATTTGAGGATTTAGTTAAAAACATCTAACTAAAAGCTGATAAAGAAGCATAAATATAAATAGAAGCATAAAAAATAACATCAGCTAATAACTAAGAGAAAGTAAAGAGTTAGCAGGAAAAGTAAAAGAGCGAAGCTGAGTTATGAAAGTTAACGACATTGTAAAGCAAGAGAAAAAGAGTTAAATTTATGCGATGAATAAAAGACTAGAAATTTTGTCACTCCAATACGTTATAGTGTAGCAAAATTAAGTGTAATCTCATTTATTACTAGGAGTGAATTAAAACTGTTCGTAAAATATATGATACAGTGAACTAATTTTTTTTCCCTTGAGTGTCATTTTTCTCACATCAAGAAACGTACTTCATAAAATTTTGTACCTTTTCCAATGTTTTTTTTTTTTAAATAATCCTACAAGTCATAAAGTCGTAACTATAAGCGTTATACCATTGCAATATATGTTTCACACCCAATTTCGGCGAGTTAAATAAAATTTTGTCTTTATATATAATATGTACTGTCTTGTTATTAAAAACTGAAAACGTTAGTCACCTTAACTCATTGATACCCACAGGTTGTAAAATTATACTATCCCTAGTAATTCAGTAGAGCGTAGTAACTAGTGAATAACGTTAGTACTTAAGTTTATTTTTTTTTGTGTGAACAATGCCCAATAACACATAAATATCCTCAACACCAGTTTTTGTAGATGGTCGTGCAACAGTAGTGGAAGCCAATGCAGTTACGGAAAATAGACGAGTACACAGAACCACTACAGTCACGACTGAGTACGTATATTTACCGGACTTCGTAGTCTCCCTATAATAAGAAATATAGTTTTTAAGAAATGAGATTGAAAAGAAAGATCGAGAATTGTAATTGCTGCATAACTGCATGATCTAAAAACATGACTGAGAAAGGAAGGTCAATGAGAAAAAAAGATAAGTATTGCTCGTTCGCAAGATGTAAAAAGAATTATGGTTAGTATAGCTTAAAAAAGAAATGAATGCATAAATGAGGAATGAGTTAATTTTAGCAAGTCTATCTATGAATCATATAACCTTATTAATAGCGAATCCGCATGTTATATGTTGATGTGTAATTTGAATTTATAATGTGAAGTCTTCCCATGTGATAATGAAAAAAAAAGGAAAGCAAATTAAAATTGTAAGAACGAAGTTAGTATTAAATACTAAATAGTTATTGCGTCACCGCAAAAGTGTAAGTATAAATAACTTAAATTGTTAGCTAATGTTCAAGCGTATACCCGATGCTTAAGATTAAAATAGCGTTACATTAATTCATACAGATAAGTAAACTACTGATTCATTGAGTGACTTTTGCTTCTTCCCTTTTTTTTTCATATATATAACCTTACAATTTAATTTAAGAGTAAGAGTAATAGAAAAGTAACTAAGTTAATAAAAAAAGTTTTTTTTTCTGTCATAAAGTTGCCATATCAATCAGTTTATTTTCATTTTTTAGTCTAAACATCGAAATCAATTTAATGTGCAGTAAGTCTATCGTTTTTTCATAACTGATTCTCTAGAGTAGTTAAAGTACAAACTGTTATCATATAAAAGCACCTAAAACTACCTTATTAATATACCTCAATATACACAGTGACTCATCACTTAGAAATTTTTTTTCTCAATATATAGTAAGTAGCCAACGACAAGGTATATAGTTAGTAAATACCCTGTCCGTATAAATAGTTTCCTTTTTGTTATCGTTTATATATTTGTTTTTATATATTTGTTAAAATCATTACAAGTCTCTAATACAACTTAAATAGCTCATAAGTAAACTCATAACTAAAACTATTTTTAATTTTTGTAATATAAAGTTATCTCTACATCTATTATGAGTAACCCCTTCACCAATCCTGTGTACGGAGACGATCTCGTAAATCAAACAGCTGCACAACCTCCGCGTTAAGTACCTGCATACCCTGCATATCCTCGTGATCCCATTAATATGGCGAATTAGAACGTAAATCAAGA
>JACKZZ010002835.1_pt1 | contig 28153 bp, 31 predicted proteins | sample 8027871 | NCBI WGS metagenome assembly JACKZZ01 (sample SAMN15724774, study PRJNA655200) | protist metagenome | isolation source: fluorescence activated cell sorting (FACS) single amplified genomes of... | place: USA: West Boothbay Harbor, Gulf of Maine | collected 2000-07-19
TGTAACTACAATAGCAACTATATCAGGTACTACTGGCACAGACTCTAATCTTACTTGGTCTGCACCTGTTAAGATGGTAGAAGATGGTACTCCAGCTACAGAAGTAGAATCTGGTCTTGTGTATTATACTCAAGCTTCTGCAAGTAATCCTGGAACACCAACCGCTACAAGTTACAACTTTACGACAGGTGCCTTTACAGGATTAACTAGCGGATGGCAAACGAGTCCTGTCACTGTAAATATTACTAGTACCACTGCTTTATTTTGGTCATCAAGGTTTAGAGTTATTGAGCCACCAACAGGCAGTCCTACGGTAACATTTGATACGCCTATTGCATCAGTAAACTTCGGTACTAATATACAGTCTGATAACTATATAGCAGGTAGTAGTGGTTGGCAAATACAAAGAGCTAGTGGTGATGCTGAGTTTAATGATATTACCGCTAGAGGAACTCTTAAAAGTGGAAACTTTGATGGTCAATTTAATTCTTTAAATAATACTGTTAGCACATACACTTCAAGTTCAGGCGCATTGAGTTCTAACTATTGGGCATTAAGAGATGGCTTTGCTAATAATGCAACTTCAGTATCACTTAATTCTTGGGCTAGTTTTGTAGACCCTGTAAGTAATACTGATCATGTAGTATTGTGGATAAGAACAAGTAGCGCAGCACAGACTGAAATTGTTTCTCAACTGGGAAGAGGACAAGAAGTAACGTTAACTCGTAATGCAGATAATTTTGCAACTTACGAAGTATGGAATGCTGGTTATTTACCAGAAGATACAAATAGTGCATATGTACAGCTAAGAACTTTAGTTTCATCTACGGGAAGCCCAGCAAGTGGTTCTTTAACTCTTACTGCAAGCAATGTAGTTGATCCAGGAACCACAGGTTATTTCTTTAGCGATGACAAATCTGTTATTAATTCGGGAACATTGGATGTTGCTAACATTCGTATTAACGGTAGTATTCAAGCTAAAAACCTAGATATTGGTATTACCCTACAAAGCAAATCAGGAAGTAGAAGTAATACTTCAGGGGGATATTTTGATTATCTTTGGAAGGAATTTTTAAGATTAGAAACATCAGATAATCCTGATTATTCTACTGATATTTCTTTTAATGCATCAGCTACAACAGTATCTGAAGGTGCTAATATTGCAGTTGCTGTATTTAAAGTTTTAAATAATTCATTTCTTGGCACTGAAGGTTCAGCAATTTATAGTTATAGCACGCTACCTGATAGCGTAGGCTCTTCAAATTCTAATGCACTTTGTATTTCAAGAGCTTCGATTACTGCAAATTCAAATGGTGCTGCTAGTAGTTTTACTTGTTCAACTTCAGGCTCTAACGTTAATGTTACAAGAAATACCTATTACATTTTTTGTTGGCGAAGAGGTGGAGATTTAACTCTCAATGACTCAGGAACTGGCTCAATTACAGAAGTAAGGAGACCTGAATAATGCCTTATTATATTGAAATAGATAGTGATAATAAAATTATTAATTCAGGTTATTGTGAAGGACAGTTGATAGCTAGTGAAACTCTTATCTTAGATATTGTTCCTGATTCTGTAGATACTAACTACAACCCAGTTACTAACTTAACTTATGAGTCAGAAGAATCTTATGCAAGTAGACAAATTAATAAGCGAAATGCTTATTTGACTGCTTCAGATTATACTCAAATACCAGATGCTACCTTTCCAGGAACATTAGTAGAATGGCAAACATATCGTCAGGCGCTAAGAGATATTACTAGCAACAGTAATTGGCCTTACTTAAATCCAGAGGATTGGCCTACAAAGCCAAGTTAAATATGATAAGAAAACTAGAGGACAATGATGTATTCGAAGCTATTACGCTAATGAATAAATCAACAGAAGACAATAAGTACTTTGGCTATAAGCGGAATGAAGCTGTATGGATAAAGTATTTTGTTGGACTAGTAGAAAAACAAAAAGAAACCCCTCATGCGCTTGTAATAGGTGACTATGTAGACGGGCAGCTAAGGGGTTTTCTTTCTGCTGAATCTTTTACTAACTACTATACTAACGAATATATAATGGACGTTAAGGATTGTATTGTTGATCATGACTACAATAATGCCTTTACAGTTTATCGTTTATTCGATGCCATGATTGCACATACTAAAGAGTATGGTGGTAAACATTGGCGAGCCGACTCTATTCGTAGCGAGCAAGAAGCTATGGATTATGGTCGTTTCTTGCAACGCCGTTATAATTCGGCAATTCATGTCTCAGTCAGAGGCGTAATACAGGAGAATTAAATGTTCGAAGATTCGAATCCAAATCTAGGAATCTTTGATATGCGAGTAGAAGTACCGGAGGACGCTCCAAAGTTTCTACATAAGCATTTCAATAATCATATTTGTAATAAAGGTGGTGCTAAAACTACAACAACCGTAAGTGGTATTGATCCTGAGTTTAAACCATATCTTAAAGATGTTTTAGCTGATGTTACTTCTAAGTATAAGGCTGATGTTGCTGGTGGCGCTGACGCTGTAGTTGCAGAAATGACTCCTGAACAGCTACAAGCATTAGAAGCACAGAAAAAAGCAGCTGAAGATGCTATGGCTGGCACTGGCGCATATGACACTAGTGCAGCTCGTAAACGTGACTTAGAAAATATTATGGGTAGTGCTTCTGGTATGGCAGCTGCTGGTGGTGGACTTGGCTCTGCTCGTGGTGAAAAGGCTATGTTGGGAGCTGTTGCGGATCGTTCATTAGAGTTACAAAAAGATCGTCAGGCAACAATGGAGCGTGGCATTACTGGTCTTGGTGAAGTAGGAACTACTAAGCAACAGTATGAGCAACAACGGCTTGATGCACCTCACACGGTAGCTTCGCGTTACTTTGGATATCTTGGTAATGCACCACAACAACAAACATCTACTCAAAGCGGAGGTGGTAAATAATGGCTGTTCAACTAGCTAGGTTAGGTAATGAACCTCAACAAAGACAAGGACCACTCTATAAACCAACTCCTCAACCGATGGCTCCTCAAGAAAAATCAGCTGCACAACAAATGACTGATATGGCAGCTAATAAAGCTATGGAAAAAGGTCTTAACTATGGAGAAGAAAAGATAACAGAAGGTGTTTCTTCTATGTTAGCGCCTTCAGTAGCTGCACCTTCGGGTACCCAAATGAAAGAAATAATTAATCTGGCAGGGCAAGGAGTATCTCCAGGCCAAGCTCAAGCTATTATGGGATCTGGTTCTAGTGCGGCTCCGTTAGTTGCGGAAGCTTCTGGAATGGCTGGCACTGAATTAGCAAAAATGGGTGGTGCTGAACTAGCAAAACAAGCAACAACTAATGCGTTAGCTTCTGGTGCAACTACAGGCGGTATGGGTGCTGCTATGGGTGCGCTAGGCACAGCAGTACCTTACATTGGCGCTGCAATGCTTGCTGGTAAAGCCTTTGGTTTGTTTAATAAAGGTGGTCATGTCGGACCATTACACGCTAGCATGGGTGGTCTAATGCCTATGCTTATGGATAAAGCAAAAGAAGAAGGAATTCCTATGGGGTTAGCTTCAATGCTTAGTAAGGGCGGTAAGGCAGGACTATTGTATGCTGCTGATGGTAATCTTAAAAATGTAAATGAAGCTGTACAAAAAAATATGGATCGTTTAAAATTCCGAGGACTTAGTAAAGCATTAAATAAAAAATCTGATAGCTATGTACGCGGAAATCAAGAAAGAGAAGGATATAGCGAAAGCGATTTTAAATATCCTCAAAACGACAGGCGCAAAATGGGTGAAATGATAAATGAATTAAACCTATACGGCGGCGGTATGGCTGGTCCAGTCTCACAAGTACAATATAAGTCAGCTGGCGGTGAAGCCTACACAGTAAAGTATGGTGGACCTTTGTCTGCTAAATAGGAGAGTAGAATGAAACTAAAAAGCCTTAGTCAGAAAGACCGTTATGGCAATATGTTTTCTTTTGAATTCTTTGAACCCGATGCTTCTATCCCGATGATGATGATGATTCCTGACATGGCTGATGGTTATAATGGTGCAGACACTAGTAATCACCCTGGAGAACCTAAAGGTACTGATACAGTTCCTGCATGGTTAACCCCTGGAGAGAACGTTGTTAATGCTGAAGCATCTCGTCTTCCTGGTAATCAAGAAAAGATTGATGAGATGAATGAACAAGGTCGAGCAGTTCAACAGGCACAAGGTGGACCTATTCCTACTTATGCTGCTGGTGGAATGGAAGTACCTCGTTATGATGGGATGCTAAATAGTCTTGGTCAACGACTTGGTGATAGAGACGGCGGTCCTATGTATTCTGCTGTAGGTAGTAAGGTTCCTTCTTGGTTAACCGATGAAGTACTTGACAGCCTTAAAATGGTTGAATCTTCAGGTGATCCTATGGCTACCTCTGAAATGGGAGCACAAGGTCTTTATCAGATTATGCCAGCAACAGCTCAACAGCCTGGGATGAATGTTCCTCCTCTTGCAGTAGAAGATATCCGTGATCCTGTTAAGTCTAGAGAATTTGCTAAGAATTATTTAACAGGTATTGCTAGCGCTAATCCTGACTTTACTCCTGAAGAAGTACTTACTGCTTACCATTCGGGTGCAGGTAATGTCCGTAAAGCTAAAGCTGGAACAGAAGCGCTTGGACCTCGTGGACAAGCTTATGCTGGTAAAATAATGGATAATATGTCTGATCCAGATAAGTTTGGTGTTACGCGTAGAAAAGTTGTTAGTAATGTTCCAGCTCCAACTGCGGCTGTTCCAGAACCAATTGATTTTAGTCAGTACTCAGATCCAGTAACTGGACCTCGTGTACCTACTCAAATTGCAGGTAGTGAAGACCAGCGTATTCGGGATGAAGCTATTTTAGAAGCTATGAATTCTGTTCCATTAGCAACAACAGAAATACCAAAACCAACAGTGACTACGCCTCTATCTAATGAAGCAGGCGGTGATATTGATGATGCATATAATACGCTAGCCGAAGTCCCCGAATATAATGTATATGATCTGAATAAAGATGGAGTTGTAGATAAAGAAGAAGCATTGGCTGCAAGAAACAAGCTAATGAATCAGGAATCTTCCGGTGTCGGTACTCCACTTAATATTATGCCTAGCGGTAGTCAAATCGTAATTGATAGTCCAGAATCATCTCTTGCTAGAAATGAACAAATACTAGAAGAAATGATTACTGCTGGAGCAAGTGCAGAAGATATTCGTACTCAAGCAGAAAAAGTTGATCGGATTAAAGTTATTCCTGAAAGACAAGATGCATTTAGTAAGCGTATTGCTGCTGAAAAAGAAGCTCAAAATAAAATAAAAATAGCAGAAAAAGCTCAAGAAAAAGCAGATAAGTTAAAAACAGCGGGATTAGATGATCGAGCTAATGTTGCACAAGCAGAAGCGAATAAAGCTAAAGAAGATGCAGCGGCGGCTACTTCAGAAGCTGATGCTGTTGCAGCTAAAGAAAGTCAGTTATATGCTGAAGTGCCAAAGCTAGATGATAAGGCACCACCAAAGCCGGAAGATGCTACTAAAACATCTGATCGTGCATCAGCAGCGTTAGCTAAAGTTCAAGCTGCTGCCAAACAAAATGCAGAAGCAGCTGACCAAGTTAAAGAAGATGAAGGTGAAATCACTGATCAAGGCAATAAAACTTTAAAATCAGATCCTACATTTGCTGAGTCTATTATGCAAGGATTTAAAGATATGTTTGGAGAGTTGTTTGATCCTAAAGAGCTTGCACGTATGACAGTTATGTATGCTGGTTCTAGAGCATTGGGTTATGATCATTCAGCTTCTCTTGGTTATTCTGCTAAACAATATGTTAAACGTATTGATGCAGAGTATACTCAGCGCCAAAAAGATGTTCGTGATAAAGACTTCATGGAAGCATACACTAAAGAATCACTTGATAATTATCTTAAAACAGGGGATCGTAATGATCTTATTGAAAAGCCAACTAGCAGTTCTGCAATGAATATTACAGGACAATCAGGAACTACTTTTGATCGATTCACTGGAACAGAAGTACCTGTTTATAAAATGGGATCTGGTAAAGATGCAAGGCTAGTTGTAAAATCTGGTGATGGCTTTGTAGATGCGACTTCTTCTCGATTCGAAGTAGTTAATCCTAAGCTGCATGATCTTAATGAAATCAGAGATGAATTTCAAAAAAGATTAGGTAATCAAGTTGATGAGATAAATAAAACAATAGATAAAGATAGTCCTAAATTAGACTTTTCTACTGAAACATTAGCAAATGAAGCACGTGCTTTATATGTTTCAAATAGAGATCTTTTCAGAATGAACAATAAAAATGCTGTATTATTGTCGGATGAAATAACTTTAGCACAAAAAGACTTTCTTAAAGACTATAAAAAGCATATTCAAAATCCTAGCGAATTTGACAAGCCAACAAGTATTGAAGGGTATTATAATAAGCGTATAATTAGGCTTAAGACAGGTGATGTTTTTAGTTATAACGATGTTAAAAATACCAATCCTGAGAATTTAGATATTCTTGAAGAAACACTTGCTAAAGCAGCAGCTAATAAAGCTATTAATGCTGATGGTAATCTTGATCGTGAAACTTATGTTAAGGTATACCGTCAACTTTGGACCGATGCTAAAGATGAGTGGAATGGAATGTCAGATGCCGATAAAAAGGCATTTAAAGCAGATGGCTATGACCCGATAATTCAATGGATGACAACAGAAGCCTTTAAATAATTAATAAGAGCGAGGAGCTAGTCTCCTTGCTTTTCTTTTAAGGAGTATTATATGGAAACTTTTCGTGACAAAAAGAATAACTCTTTTTTGTTATTAGATGGCGATACAGCTGCTGATACTAATGGCAATAAGCTTCGTATTGGCAATGTTAATGCTAGAGAAGTAGACAAAATAATTGAGACAGAAGGTGGTATTGAATTTAAACAGGGTCAAATTGGTGGCGAAGCTCAAGCCAAAGCTATAGCTAAAGTTATTCGCGATGGTGGCTTTAATGATATTGAATATACTGGTGAATACGATGATTACGATAGGCAGATTATTAACCTTCGTAATGATAAGGGTGAAAGCTTAGAAAGTAAACTTATTTCATCTGGAATAACTGAAGTTACACCATACACTTCTGAAGAAGCGATTGTTGCTAAACGCGAGCGAGAGCTTTATGAAGCAGCATTTGGCAAGGAAGAAGATCCGTTAAACGATCTAGGCGATGATATAAGAAATCAGATTGCCCAATCAGGTATTGTATTTAAAGACAAGGCTATTAATGAAAAATATTATGATCCTGAAATACATTCGGGTGTTCGATACAGAGATGTCGAACGCACACTCGATAACAAAGCAATTGGCTTTACAGGAAATGTAGAAACTGCTTGGGATCAAGGCTGGGATGGTGTTAAGGAAGGCTTATGGGGATACCTAGAGGGTATTGGTCAAGTTACCGATATTGACATGATTCAAAATCTTGGTGAAGCTGGTGTTCGTAATGCTAGACTCCGTATGGCAGATGCACCTGAAATTATTCTAGATTATCAGGATGTTGATAATGTATGGGATGGTTTTTCTTGGGCAATGAATAACGCTGTTATGGCGGCACCTTATCTTGTAGCAACCTTTGGTGCTGCAGCTGCGGCTGTACCTACTACTTTAATAGCAGGGCCAGCTGTTGGCGGTGCAACTGCGCTTGCTCCTATTGCTACCATTTATGCAGGTCATACTTGGAATGAAATGGAAGGCGAAAAAGGAATTCCACAGTTTTTAGCAGCTACTGCTGCAGGTGTTGCAGCCGCTATGGTTGAACGGCTTGGTATGAAAGCTTTAATTAGTCCTGCTGATGTTCTTTCTCAAAAAGGAGTTAATAGATTAGTTAGCTCCTATGCTAAGAAAAATAATGTTAGTAGAGAAGTTGCTAAGAGCGTTGTTCTTAAAACTGCTAAAGAAGAACAGGCATCAATGGCACGCAGCTTACTGCGGATGAGACCATCTGACATTGCTAAGTTTACTGGAGCTGGAGTTCTTAAGGCTGGAGCATTAGGCTCATTAAAGGAAGGCGGTACTGAGATAATTCAAGATGGCATTCAAGTAGCTACTGCTGGCATAATGTCAGAGAAAGAGTACACTCAAGATGAGCTAGTTAATCGCTTTATTAATGCTGGTTTAGCAGGTGGTGTACTTGGTTCAGGCTTTTCGGCTGCTGGAAATATTTATTCTCAAGGACAAAATCAACTTACACGTTCAGATTTAGCTAAAGCAAGTACAGATCGTTATCGTGTTATAGAGCAAGCTAGAATTAGAGATGCACAATCAGGTGACACTAATCTTAATCGGCCTAAGCCGTCTACGGTTACTGCTAATATTGATGCTGACGACAGAGACGCTGAAAGAGATAACTATGATTATGATTCAGATATAAATTATTTTAGTAACGAAGCTCAAGTCCATGAAAATGAAAAACGTGGTATTAAAAACTTCTTTAGAAATAATGATGAGTTATATGATTATATTGAAAATATAACTAGTGGATTTGGAAAGCTATTTAAAGCAGCAGAGTCTTCCGCTGTAGACTTTAATAAGCTTGTACAAAGTAAAATAGGTTTAGATATTTTTTCTCGCATTGGTCAAATAACTACGGGTGTGTATCATGCTGGTCAAAACTTTAAACAGTATAGTGATCAGCTAATCTCTGACTTAAAAACCTTTGTAGATGAAAAAGAAATTGCTAAATCTTTTGGTTATAAAAATATTGATTCAAAAAATGCAATTGATATTTCTAAAAAACTTAGAGAGTTTGGAAGATCAGGTGGATTTGAGAACTACGAGTTGATGGTCTTACAACAACAAGGCGCTTTTGATTTAGCAGATGCTTATATTAAAGGTAATCGTGATCAAATAATTGTAGACGAACTAAATGCATTAGGCTTAAGCACTGATGCAGATATTCGTGCTTACTATGCTAAGGCTAAAAAATTCCCTAATGGTGTTGTACCATTCGAAGCATTAAAAGTAGATAGCTTTACCGAAGCTAGTAAACTATATGCTGCAGCTAAACAAATTAAAAGCTCTTATGATGCTTCTCATTCAGCCTTTAATGAAGAGTATTCTAAATCAAATAAAGGAAAAACAATACCTTATCGTTCTGATTATTGGTGGAGACATCAAGGCTTTGATCATACTAAGGTTAGAAAGAATCCTGCCGGATTTAAAAAGTGGTTAAAGAGTGTAGACCCTTCGCTTGATGTAGAATCTATCTATCAAAACATCGCTAATAGGGGAGCACATGGCGCACAAGGAGACTTTTCCTTAGTAGGTGGCGTTAAGTGGAGACCTTGGTCCTTTAATCCTGCATCAACAAATATTACAGATGCTAAAGGATTTAATAATTGGTCTAATGATAATCTATTTGAATCATTAAACAAAACACAAAATGAAGTTGCAAAGTATAATTCAACAACTAAATACTTCGGTGAAGGTGGTTCAAAGTTATCTCGCTTATTTAAACAATTAGAAACAGAGGGTGTACTTAACAAAGAAGAAATTCAAAAGTTTGCATGGTATACTAAAGCAATTATTGATAGTTCACATGGTAACTTTAGGCGTATCCAAGACCCTCGATGGGCAGCAGTAAATAACTACTTAACATCGTGGTCTATCTTTGCAGGGCTACCTCTTTCTACTATTTCTTCTATACCTGAAACAGCTATGGTTTACTTTAAAGTAAAGGATAGCGATGAGTTTAAACAAGCGAATACCCGATTCATTCAACAAGTTGCAGGTGCCTGGGATAACGCTCTCAAAGCAGAAGTTGAGATAACTAAGAAGCAGTTGGAACAATCAGGACTATCTGAAGACCAAAACACTGTCGTTGATAGGCTTGCCACAGGTGAGCGTGATGTTTCGTTTATTAAAGCACATGAAGCTTTCTTTAGAGCAGTAGGGATTAAGCAGTTTACTCAATTCCAGCGTAGAATGAATGCTGCATTTGCAGTAGACACAGTTAAATCTGGCTTTAATCGATTAGAGTTTGCACCTAAGAATAGCGATGGTACCTTTAACCTTGATAGGTTTAATGAAGTTGAAATGAGAACTTTCTTAGACTTATCTGACCTTGGTATTGATGTACAAAAGCTATATGATTACTTTAGTGAGACCGATGAGATTTACAGAGACACACTATTTGATATTACTGACAATCGCTTAGTAGAAGGAGATACCGATGCCTTTATTCGTAGTCCTACTCAAAGAGAAACGGCTACAAGAAAGCTAGCACGTCGTGAAAAGCTAAAGGGTGAAGAGTTACTACAGCGAGCGCAAGAAATACAAGAAGAAGTAAATGAGCAAATACAAACTGCTATTTACCGTTTTGTAAATGAGCGTATTCAAAACCCTCAAGCTGCTAATCGTCCTTTGTTTTTCCAGGATCCACATTATCAGTTATTTACTCAGTTTAACGGTTTCATTAGTACATTTACTGCTAATGTTATTCCTAAGCTTTGGCGTGATCAACTGGCAAAAGGTAATCCTAAAGTAAAGTATGATATGTTTGCGTTAGTAATAATGATGATGGCACTTGGAGGCGCTTCTCAGTACATTAAAGACTTAATTAAGTTTGGACAATCAAGTCCGTATCTTGATGAGGTAGGCTATGTACAGAGAGCATTGTATTCTTCTGGTGTTATCGGTCAGTATGAGCGAGTTGTAGATATGGTACACCCACTGTATCCACAGCGAGGTAACGGTCTTGAATGGATGTTTAATACTATTCTTGGTGAAGCTGGACCTTCAGCTAGAAATATTGAAACAGTATTAACCGCAACAGGACAAGCGTTATCAGGCGAAACAGAAAGAGCAGTATCAAACTTTGGTAAGATACTACCTGGAATTGGCCCGGTAACTTCATTAAGACGTTCTTTGTCTGATGTAGCACACCTAGAAAACCCCCTTAAAGGGGTAGAGTTGCCTGATTCCGATGATATAATCAGAGCATTGTTAAGATAATTCAACGGTCAGTCCTCCTAAGGGGCTGGCCTCCCTTGGAGAAAATTATAATGGGTAAGTTTAGTAATACTCTAGCTAACGCTAGACGAGTAAAAGCACCAGCGCAATCGCCACAAGCCATTGCAATGGAGCAAGAAAAGCGTAAGATTACACAAGAAGCAGAAACAACACCAACAATTGCGCCTACTGCCACTGAGCAGTTAGGGTTGTTAACACCTGCACCAACTCCGGAGACAGAGGGCGTTGTTCCAACACCAACTCCGATGCCTAGCCAAATGGAACAATCAGAATCGTTGGTAAGCACAGCAGGTGGTATAGGCCCTGTTGCCCGTCAGGTTGCTCAACGAGGTATTACTGATATTGAAGGACAAACAACGTTTGATCCTGCAGTAGCGCAACGTGCTGTTGAAGCAGAACAAGCAGCACAGTATGAAGCTGCGCCAATCTATGCTAAAGACTCTGATACTGAGTTCTTTGATTATCGTAGTCCTGATCAGCTTAAAAATAGGTTTGAGAATGCTACATCAAGCCGCGATGCTTTAACTAACGTTGTTAATACAGGGTATGAGCTTAGAGAAAAGCTAGATGAAACTTTCAGACCTACTCTAGACGATTTCTCTGATACTGCGCAAAGTGTAAAAAATGTTCTTATTAAAAATAGCTTACTTGATTCTACAACTAATCAATTACAACCTAAAGTTGCTAATGCGCTTACAATCCAGCTACTAGAGAATATTCAAGATCATGTAAATAAACGAGATGATCGTGCTACAGGTAACTACAACGCTTCACAATCAGATAATGTTTCTTTATTTGAAAGAGATGAAACAAATAAAGTGCAAGGCGAAATACTAAATACAGACTACACTAGAGGTAGCCTGGCTAGAGGCGTCATTGGTAAGCTATTACAGGCACCTACTAGAGAAGGACAAACTGTTACCGGCTACGGTGATGCTGGTGTTACTTTAGATCCAGAAACTGCTAGTTATCTAGACACTCTTATGTGGAATGCAGTTAAAGAACTTGGTTTTCTTGATTACCATACTGACGGTGAAAGTGAATTTTACCGTATGTCAGAGGGTGCAGAAAACTTTTTCAATAACGCCAGAGAGCTTCTTTCGGATATCCAACCTGAAAATCGTATTGATGTTTCCTCAGTACCAAATATTGAAGGACAATCTGTCCCAGGATTAGAACGCACTAAAGGGCGTAAGGCAGGACCCGTATCTCAAAAATCTAAGCTAGATGAAAATCTTGTTATTGAAAACAAAACTAAAAATAACCTTGGGCGTATGCCATTACGCATCGTAGAAGACCGTTATAACTTTGCTATGCAGGTGGTTGCTTCTGTAATTCAAGTAGCAGAAGATGGTAAAACAATTACTGGGTTAGCTGGACAATCAGACCGTGGGTTCTTTTCTACAGAACCTTGGGCAGCAATGATTGGGCTTGATGAGAAGAAATGGGCTAAAGCTTATAGCCGTGCGCTTAAAACACACAATGGCGATACTACTATGGCAACTGAACAAGCAGACAGAGTAGTTCGTAGGGAAGCTAAAAAGATTTTCCAGACAATGCTAGACGGTGATGCTAAAGACGGTAAAGTATTTTATAATAAATGGTTTCATGCTTCGTCTGTAGGTCGTTATTTTGTTCGTAACACAATTCTTAATTATCAAGATAGTAAACTAGTAAGAAATTTTGTAGGCAGTGCTAAACGGTTTCCATTAAACCTTAACAGTACTGCAGATACAAGCTCAAAGGTTTTATCTAATTGGAAATATATTATTGGAAAGAACCTACTTAAGCCAAGTGAAACAGGACTTACGGATAGAACAGGTGCTGCAGTAAAAACCGAAGACATGACTTGGAATGCAGTACAACGAGCTACTGAGCGAGTTATTAATGATCCTAACAATCCTATTTACCAGAAATGGTACAAGACAGGCGCAAGGCTTCGGACTATTAAGGATAGTGACTTCACAAATACTGAAGCATTAAACGAGTTAGTTGGCCCCGATTTCTTAGAGGACTTCCAAGATCCTGCAGAATGGGGTTATAAACTACAATCATTAATTGACTTTGCAAATTATGTAGATGCAAAAAAGAAAGCTAAGGCAGATCCAAGAGGCATCGTTGTATTTGAACCACAAGCACAAACTCAGCATGATGGTAAACAAAATGGTATTGCTATTCAAGCAATGCAATTAGGTGATATCGACTTGCTAGCCTCGATAGGTGCAATTTATAATACCGAAGAAGGCACTGTTATCCCAGAGGGAGATATTCGTAAACGCTATATGGATATGATGCCTATGGCAATTAAGAAAACATTTGCTAACAGCCCAGAAAAAGTAGATTTTTGGAATACGGTATTAGATGAAATCAATCAGCATGAAGACCGGAAAGCAATTACTCGTTTAATATCACGTACTCCGCTAATGGAAGTGTCTTATGGTAAAGACCCTTCTTTCAACCATGATACAGTTATTGATTTTAAAAATGGTAAATACGGAACAATTCTAGAAACTGCTAGAAATCTTAGTGATGTAATTGATTATTCTGATGTTAATCAAATGGTTGAAGACTTTAATAGCCTAATTAAATCAACATTAATTGATTCAATTCCAATGACGCATCAAAAAACATTGCAAGATATGGGAATGTTATGGTCAATGATGGGTAAGGTTCCTACTTATAAAGGACCATTGGGTACTAATATTTTCTTAGGTTCTACTGAATGGACAGATACTGGCCGGGTAGTGCCTATTCCAACTCCACAAGGGACTGTATTTAAACAGGTACAAGTAAGCCAGCCAACAGGTAGTGCTAGATCTAAAAGTAAAAAGATATTAAACAGGGATAAAGAAGATAGTGAATGGCAAAAAGCACCTCCTTCTAGGTTTGGTCAAGAAGTTGCTAATCAATTGCCTGTTATTTCTATACAACAGATTGATGCAGCTATTATGGCTAAAACAATTAATGATATCAATGATGGGCGTAAAGAACCGTTATTTATGTTGCCGGTTCATGATGCTATTATTACTGACGCATCTAGCGTAGACCAGTATCATGCTAGGATTAATAAAAACTTTGTTGAAGTAAATAAACGTTATAACTTAGCAAACAATATCCTTAATGGCTATAATGAAGCTAAATCTGTATTTCAAAATACTATCAATCCAAATGGAACGTATTTAGTATCAGGAGAAAGTTCATATCGCTCAATGCATACCTATCTTTTACAAAAATTAGATCAGTTAGAAAAGAAGAAAGGAAATATAGTAGCGCCAATTACAGGTCGAAGAGGCCCACCAAAAGGAAAGCTAGAACAACTTATTAATGCAGTTAAAACGGCAGGTTGGGCAGAAGAAGGGGCAAACTTAAGTGGTAAACAATTATTAACCGTATTTAAAGTAATTGAGAACTATGAAAAAATAAATACACGATTTAATACTTGGAAAAATAATTCTGAAATCGGTAAACGTAATGCACTGAAAGAGTTAGCAGAACTCATTTACCAATATAATTAGGAGGACAAATTATATGAAAAAGAGTTATAATAGACTAGCATTGCAAGGCGTAGACATTGATGACATGGAGTTTATTAAGGAGTTTAACCTTAATCCACAGTTAGCTTATACACCAGAAATCAATGATGCACTTTTAAATACGATGTATGATAAAAATATTCGTTCGTATATCAATACAGGTATGCCAATGGCTGAAGCTAAGTCAAAGGCAGGGCGTCTTCGTGCGCAAGCTAAAAAAGATATTCAAGAACTAATGTAATAAAAATAAAAATACCCCACAGGGAATCCGTAATGGAAACCTTGTGGGGTTTTTTTATTTAACAAAAGAAGTAAGTAGAATCAGCAACATCTTTAATAGATAGCTTACCGATAGTAGGTACTACTCCTTCAAAGCCCTTGCCAAAGGGTATTGTATCATAGAAGTTTTCTTTGTCGTAGATACTAACAAACTTTTGTCTTGTCTTGACCATAAGATCTTCTACGTTACCAGCGTGAGCGCTATACGAATCATGCACAGCAGCGAAGTCGCCTTCCCAGTCTGCTATAACAAGAGCCATATGACTAGCATCCATACTGTGTACAAAGTTAGGGCTAATGCCGCACATAAAGCCTCTACGATCAGGGATGTCTGTATGCTCTCTAATAACGTGCTTAAAGCGGATCTCTCCGTCAGGCGTATTGAAGCCATAGCAGTCTACCTTAACAGGTCTAGTGCGATAACATTCGTATATCACAGGAAAACCTGAAGGGGTAGTCCACTCGATACCCTTACCTCTATCAGTACCATACTGCTTATACCAGTTAGTGATCTCCTGATCGGCTAACCGTTGCAGATACTTCATGGTGTCTAAAGGACCGGGGCAAACTTCCTGGATAGCCCTAATAACCTGGCTACTTAACTCATCACAATCCCAGGTGGAAATGTTGTAGTCATTAGTGAAGCCATATTGATAGCAATCACTATACATAGACTCAGACATTTTCTTTTGACCACAACTATAAGCACGAGTCATGGCTGCACGTTTAGCAATGCCCTTACGGATATGCTTCATTGGGATTTGTCTTTCTTCAAACCATTCAGGCATCCTGTCGCATAGCCTCTTAGCTATTTGTACATAGAAGTCGTTCTGAATTTCAGTAGGAACAAGCCCAACTAGCTTACCTGTTAGTGAATCCTTAGACATAGCGCCTAGGTGTTGCCAGCCGTTATTAGCACCGTCTATGGGGATTGGAAGTCGAGTATAGTAGTCCCCATCCGTAGTACTGTAGCGGTACCACTCGATGCAACATGCTAAGAAAGAGATAGCTTTCTCGGCCTCTTCTGCGATCATTCGCATCTCGCCCATCTCAATAATGACTTCAATGTTCTCCTGAGTCCACTGAGCGCGATCCTCTAGAGTCATTTTGTCTACTGAGATAGTATCTAAGTTTTCTTCTTCGAGTACAGAACGGTAGTCACCTGTAGTCCACTCAGGAATCTCATCAATACTGTATGACTGATTAAAGCAACAAGCAGTATGAACGGCTAACCAGAAGCTAGCAGACTCATCAAAGCGTTTACCTTCATCAAACAAGAGTTGTCCTCTTGCAATGTCAGCACCTTGAAAGTTAAAGAAGGGTTCGCTATAGTATAACCGACCACGGTAGTCTGCATCAATGTAGAAACTAAATGACTCACCTAGCCACTTGTCTGCAATAGCCATTACTTCTTTTATCTCGCGATTCTTAGAAGCCTGACGCTGATACAGCTTAGTGTTTTCTTCTTTATCTTCACCATCAAATGTTTCGTTCTTAACAAACATAAACATATTTTCTTTAATGGCTTGGTTAACTTCAGTGTTAACTCGATACCGTGTAGACTGTAGTCTATCAATTGCCTTTACAAAAGGTGCATTAATATACTTCATAAACAGGTGTTCTTTAGACTTATCCCAAGTTTTAATCACAGCCCTACCATTATCCTGAAATAGTTTACTGATAGGTGGGATTGGATCTGCACTCATACAAGTAGTTTTGCCAGCTACTACTTCCATCTCACCCCATTTATCGGTGGCATGGATTGTAACTGGCTTACGGCTCTTCATGTGACCTACTGATATAGTCAGGTAGCCACACATAACAAAGCCTTCAATAATAAGATCACCAACACGAACATGGTCTCTAAAGTTAACGTTGTTACTGTCCCAGCCTTCAACAATATACTTGCCGATAGCCATTGAAGCTTGTGTAATAGGGGTTTCACCTTCTACTTTACTACGCTTAAAACAACGTTGGATAAACTTACGTCCGTAGATAATCATATCTTCGATTAGGAAGTCGAGCATATCAACACCATCAGTGTCGATCATACGCATAAGTTGTAGGCTGCGTCTAGGCTTAACACCTATGTTATCGCTGCGGATTCTCTCTAGTAGATAGTTCCGTATATCTTCCATCGTCCTCTTTCTTCCATACATCTAAGCCCCAAGTTGGAGCGGGTGGATTGTAAAGTACTTGTTGTGAACAAGTTATAGGGTCATAGTTAGGTTGTATTGCAATCAGTAGTTCGTATTTATCTTTAGGAAACATTTCCTCTACTTGACTGCGATCCTCAGGATTACATTGGACCCAAGCAACATAATCGGGTAAAGTCTCTATTCTTTGGTAATAGATTTGCATACCCTTATCATACCTTTCTCATTAAGAATTTTAAATCCTTCTAGATCTTTCTCATACGCTTTATCAACGACAACTTCGCTGATACCAGACTGGAGGATAAGCTTAGTGCACTCGATACAAGGTGAGAGCGTAGTGTACAATGTGGCACCCAATCCAGCACCATTAGTACGAGCAAGCTTACAGATTGCATTAGCTTCAGCATGAATAACAGTAGATAAAGTGATACCCGTTTCAGGGTGTTTACAGTTATTGTCAAAGCCGCTTGGAGTACCGTTCCAGCCCATTGAAATAATGTTTCCATCTTTAACGATGACTGCACCAACTTGCGTGTCGCTGTCGTAAGACATTTGAGCAACTCGCTTAGCGATGTCCATATAGAGTGTATCATATCGTTCTTCCTTTATTGTCATGGTAATAAAACCTTTGTAGTTATCGACCTTGTCCTCGATACTTTTTACGTCCTGCATATTTCTTTCCTGTGAAGGTTCGCTGCTTGCGTGGTTTAAGAAGACTAGCTTTCTTTGCCATGATTTTCATCCTCTACTCTGAATGTTATATGGTTGTTATCATAGTGCCAGTCAATAGGCTCAGTACCCCTTGATCTAAGACTATTTAATAGCTTAATAATGTCTTGACTAGGGGATATACTCTTGTTTCGTATAAATACTATTGATCTCATTTGATAATGTCTCTATTTTATTTGCCCTCATCATAGCCTGACTACGAAACTTATTACGTTCCGCAGTAAGGTTTTCAATGATTTCTTTTGCATGAGCAAGTTCTTGTTGTAATAAACCTATTTGATGATATAAAGCAGTCTCGCTCATGTTAGCACCTCAAAGTCAATGTTGTTGTTATTATACTCTAACCGCGTAGTCTCATGGTTGTATTTAACCGAACCCGCTGGTCCTGTCTTACCAGAAAAGCGGCTCTTGAGTACGATGAACTCAATAGTATTTCTAACTTCTTCATTTTCATTAGCCATATCTCGAGAGAACCCGATAATATCGAAGGAGATTTGCTTGATGGATCCAGAGCCTTTGATATCATCCATGCTAGGTAACTTACCTTGCTCGAATGTGGCACCGCCTCCCTGTACTTTCCGTAGATGAGATATAACTCCAAGCCAGATGTCATGCTTCTTAGTAATCTTAAGTAGGTCTGACATAACCTTGTCGATAGCCTCATTGCCAGAGTAACCTTCTGCGCCCTCTGATACTGCAATCGTAATATGATCGAGAATGAGATACTTACAACCCATAAGAGCCATATACTCAATTTTATCAATGAGTGACTCATCACCAACAGAACCTTGGTGATCAAGTAATACAAGCCGTTCACTACCAAACACCTCCTTTGATGCTGCTTCCTGTATATCAAGTGGTACATCGAACTCTTGCAGGTTTTGTTTAAGTTTCATCTGAATAAACTTTTCTGCGGTATCGCCAATACTCTCTTCAAGAGAGATCATACCTACCTTATAACTAGTTTTATCTAATAAGTCAAGTACAATTTCTTTAATGACAGTACTTTTTCCGCTGCCAGTACCAGAAGTAAACAAGGTTATCTCACCGAAGCGCATACCCTTAGTCTTATCATTGATACCGTCTAAGCAATCCGGATAAGGAACTGACTCAGTAGCTTGCCGAGCTAGGTATTGTTCCCATACAGGTTCATGGCCTACCACAATACCCGCTGGACTATAGGGTTGTGCATCCCATACAGCACGCATAACACCGTCTTTACCTGCAGCTACATACAACTCACAGGGATCTTTAGCTACGCTACCTAAAGAAGCTATCTTTACTTTATCGATACCGATAATATTAGCGGCATCTTTGATAGCCTTCTGTCCTGCAGCATCATTGTCAAAGAATAGAACAACTTCTTCAAAGGATCTAATCCATGTCCGAGCATGAAGAAGACTCTTAAGGTTAGAAGCGCTTGCTATTGAGATGACAGGATAGATTTTATTATAGTGGTCATACGAAGCTTGCGCGACCGCCATCGCATCGAACTCGCCTTCAGTGATGACAAGTCTCTTTCCTCCCGCATGAAAAGCGTGAACGCCGAAAGGCCAAACATCTTTAAAGTCTCCTACTGTCTTGAATTGTTTAGGTAATGTTCTTGTTTTGTAGGCAATGGGGTGATGTGTATCCGCATAATAAGGATAGTTATAGGCAATAATATTGCGGTCACTATCATAGTTAACACGAACACCGTAGTGTTCTGCAATAGTCTTAGTTATTCTACGGTCTTGTACACCACGACAATCGCCGAGGTTTGCTTCAAATAGCTCAAGGCTAGGTGTGTTAGTATCAAGAGGCATTTCCTCTTCCTTTCCGATTTCTTTTTCATAGTGGTTACATACATAGCAGTAACCGTGTCCATCATCATATACAGCAAAGCCATCGCTTGAAGGACAAGCGGGACAAGCTGTCTTACCTATTTCTTTACTCTCCGTATATTCTATCTTCTTTGGCATATCGAGCTTCCTTCCTTCGGTTTCTAGCTCTATCTGACTTCATAATCTTTTCAGCCTTCTGCTGCTTGTTATTGAATAGATCGATTAGATCTTCATCCCAATCTTCTTCAGTTACCTCTGCACGTTCATTAGGAATAACCTTATACTTCCTAATGTCATTGTGGTAAGGGTTGCGAATAGTCTTTGGCGATTTCAATTTGTCTCTCCATGTCCTTCATTGCGGGTTTAAACCTAATTTCATGCACCCATTTATTATACCACTCATCAGAGCATAGGGCATGTGTGATCATAATCATATAGGCTTCCATATAACTAAGATCACCTTTCATTGGGCAAGAGAACAAGATATTAAAAGTAAAGTTCTCTTTACCTGCTTTAGTTATTTCTTCGTTGAGTTCTGAGGAAGAACTAGTATAGCCCTTCCAACTAGTATGCAGTGTTTTAACGCCGATATAGCGTCTATCATTACGTTTATCCGTGATGATATAAAGAAAGCCATGATGTGATTCATCAAAGACTTCTGGATTAAGAATAGTCCAGTGACTTTCTACTTCAATGTGACCCCGAGGATCGTCAGCAATCGTTGGTGTCTTACCCTGATAAAAGAAAACAGTGATTGGACCTTTAAATCCTTTCTTTAGTTTAAAGCGTTTCTTATTTCTACGCTTACACCGTATTTCACCGTGTTCTTTTGTGATAATGCCACACCAGTCGTTACCATCGAACTGAGTAACACGTTCAACCTGTACGTTATGCCAACGTTCATGGTTGTTAAATCGAGAAGTAGTCATTATGACTCCTTAGAATATGAATACCGTTTGCTGTTTCCAATAGCTTTTCTTTCCAGTCAACACGACCGTATTTAGCTCTGTATGCAGCAAGTACTCTATGTTTACGTCTACCTAGCGGTACACCGTTAAGCATCTTCTCTGCTTTCTTTGGTCCGATCTTAGGTAGCCCTGGAAGGTTATCTGTTGGATCACCCTTAAGCATTTGAGTCCAATAAAATAGATCAGCTGCGTCAACATCAATCTCATAGAAGGTCTCCTTATGAGGGTTGTAGTGTTTCCCCGGAATACAATTAAGATCTTTATCGATATGAACAATAGTAAAGTCTACGTTGAGTGATGCACACTCAGTAGCTTTAATACGTACCATGTCATCAGCCTCCATACCATCTGCTGGTATAGCTAAGCCTTCCTCGACAATACGCTCCATTAGTGGACGAAAGAACTTAGCATCATCCGGTGGATCCTTGCGATTAGCCTTATAGTTAGGGCAAAGCTTATGGCGAAAGTTATCTTTACCTCCGCAATAAGCAACGTGTTCATCAGCCCAGACTGGTGTTATCCAGTTCTGATTTATTAAATGTTTATAATTACTTAACGCTGATTCGACAGACTCTTGCTGCCATGCTGCTTGATAGATGCAGCTGTCAGTGTCTACTATCGCTAACATTATGCGTGTCCTTTCTCTTCCCAGTAGTAATTGAAAGCATCTACTACTACTTCAGTGAATTCAGAGTCATCTAATAGTGGTAGATACTGTTTATACTCAGACATTTCTGATACAAAGTCTTCTACGTTTTCACAACCAGATACGGTTTGATTTGCCATATACCAGAAGTATTCTTCAAGTCCTATAAGGTGATCTTTCATCTTACCCATAACGTTTCCTTTCTAATGAACGTCTGCGTAGCAGCTACCAATGACACCATCGCCATCCATACACTGCACATTGAATTGTTTAGGTGCTTCTTTAAATGACTCAACACAGATCTCTAGTACCCTAGCTGCGTCACTTTCTTTGGCAACCCATGCCATCTCATCGTGATAGAAGATAACTGGATAGGCATCTAAGCCTTCTTCTCGTATCTTATGCATGGCATAACCAACAGCTGCCTTACAAGTGATAGCCTCTGCTGATTGTAGTAGATAGTTTAAAGCCTGATGAGCAGAACCAACATACACACGGCGACCATCAAGGCCAGGAATAAATGCATTACCATAACCGTGGTTAGTCTGCTGGTATATCTGATCCAGTTTCGATTTAAGCTTTCCAAGTCCAGGAATTGCTGATTGATATTTCTTCTTGGAAGCATCCCCTGACGTAGCATTCGGCTTACCCGTAAGAATAGTACCGAGCTTCTTACCACCGCCACCAAAAAGATAAGCGTAAAGCCACCTTTTAGCAGCACCACGGTCACATCCCAGAATGTTGGCGTTATAGGAATGAATGTCACCACTTGTAACCTCCTTGGTGAAGGCATCGTCACCTATGTAGTGACACAATGCTCTCATTTGATTACCTGCTGAGTCAGCACCAACTACCTTGTATCCGTCCTCACATATAAAGAGACTACGCATCTCCTTACCCCATGCAGCGTCAACACTAGGTAGGTTAGTAATTACTTCGTGTCTGGCTCGATAGGTTGGCGTACCGATAACCCACATTCTTCCATGTAGCCTGTTGCCCTTAGACGTTGCAATCCAGCCTTCGAGTATAGACCGTCTCGATCGCGTCGTGTAGTATCGATCGATATCTTTGCCGACCTCACCGAGTAAAGCAAGTGACGTTGATGTGAGTTTCGGGCTGACCTTATGAAACTCGTATCCGACCTTCTTGTAGTTCCAATCATCGGGCTTCCAGCCTATTGTATACAGCCATTCCTTAACCTCTTCCATGTTGCTTAGAGTTACTTGTGTAACGTAGCTACGCTGAAATTCTTTCTCAGGTGGCCACTCTATTTCGTCTGGTTCTTCTCCGTCAAGATACTCAGTGAGTAATCGTTTAGTCACTGCAGTAAACTTACCGGCCTTCGTATACTTAGCTTTCTTAGGTTGTTTGTCTACCATGATAGTCATTTCAGGTAGTTGAGGGTGAATCCGTGATTCAATCTCTGATAGCTCGTTAGACATTTCTTTAAGTAGTCCATTAGCTGAACCAAGATCAAACAACCAACCATTCATTCTTACTCTAGCTTCGAATACAGCCGCATCATGCTCTGCTCTCATGCCGTTAGCCAGCATAGGCTTAGTCGAGACCTGATCTTTGAACTCAGCGAGTAGTAGTTCATACACTCGTGTGTTAAGCTCAACGTCTCTTACACAATACGTAAGCATCTCTTCACTGAACTCAGACCAGTTATCGAATTCTAGTTTGTTGTAACCAAGGTGTTCACCCCAGCCACCAAGACCATGCTTATGTGGTCTTTTATAGTTCAATACCTGACTCATAATCCAGGTGTCGTATGTCTTTTTACTAAGTAAATCAACACCATATAACCTTTCGAGTACAGCTAAGTCATAGCCAATAATGTTATGACCTATCAATGCTTCTGCATTCATTAAGAAAGCAAGACCAGACTCGATATCATCCGGTCTCCACTTATAGATTTTCTTTGTATCAACGTCTTGAGCTACGATACACCAAACTTTAGTTGCTTCAATGCCATCGGTCTCAATATCAAACGTTAGTTTCATCAGTATCCTTTCCGTTTGCACATACAGGACATACAAACTCTTTTTCTTTATAATCAAAGACGCCGCCCCAGTGTTCGTTATAACACTTAGAACATATGATAACGTCTTTGGTTCTACCCGTAAAATACTTGGGTACTTTGTCATCCATTGGGCGACTGCCTCTCCCTATAAGGGTGTTTATCCAGTTAATCAAAGAGATCTCCTTGTAATTCGTCATAGTCCACTGGCAGTATCATGTACTGATAGCGTGACTCGTTAGCGTAATGCTCTTGGATTACTCGAAAAGCTTCGGCTTCAGACTGATAATCGTCTTGCCATATGAGTTTGTATACTGCATATCTAATCCCCATCATCATCTGTTTCCATAGCTATTATAATAACACGACCACTGATTATGCCAGAACACCATGCACTGACATACATTAGTAGTGTAAACGGTGCAGCGAGCCAATCAGACATCGCCATTTAACACTATTTTAGTGTCCTCATACGGTGCTACTGTACGCCGATAGAATTCCATCTGCGCCCCTGCTAAGGCACCCATAATGTCATTCATATCTTGGTAGTTCTCAGGTCCGATATGTTTGATAGCTAGCGCAATGACATACTGTAGCTCGCCAGCACTCATCTTTCTACTTTCATTAAGATCTTCTAATGCTCGATCAACCCACATTAGTTCTCTACGATTTTGTTCTGATATGTAAGGCATGTTGACCCCTTTCTAGAGTTCTCTTGCGTCTTCGTTCCAGTTACCGTCATTGAGAAGCCCCGCAACGTACTCAACTGAGCTGTTACTAATAGTTCCCATTAGGTTATAGCATTGATTGTATTCATTATACTGCAGGTTAAGGTCATCGCATTTCTGTGTAGACATGATATCATGGTATGTCTCAGTTGCAGCGTTAAGGCTCTTAGTGTATGTATCAAAACGTAAGTTCATTGTATTCTCCTCAGTAATAGTATGAGATTGCTTGTAGACAATCCTCAAGTTCAAAGTATTTTTCTGTGTAGATACTCTCATAGAAAGGATGTATCATATCATCTTCATTTGCCCACAAGATAATGATCTTGTTCTTCATGTGAGCAAACATTAGTTCCATAGCAGTGCCAGTGCCGCGACCACTATCACGGCGAATGTCTGCTAGTACGACAGTGCTATTAGCGATATCCTGCATATCCATTTTGAATATACGTCTACAGGTAGACTGTACAGGCGTATGCTGCTCTCCAAGATATAGTTCATCATGGAAAGATACTCTACGTGTTGGATCGAGTGAAGGAATGTCCATCGCTTCCAGCATCTTTTCGCTGTAAAGCCTCCATGACGTCATCCTCTTGGGTGAGCAGTCCTCCATTGGACCCGCTAGATATACAAAGTTCTTCATCACTATACCTTTCTTGTTCAATGATGTACTCTTTTAGTTCCTTCATCACACCCACTAGCTTAGTGTAATGGATGTGTTCGCTAGGTGTTATGCCGTCTTGTCTGACGGCGACTACAGACCAATAGTCAATTGCAGTCTGTAGCGCACTAATCGTTGGTTGTAGACTCTCTCTTAACAATGTACTTAACCTCCTTTGTATTGAATAGGTAGCTATGTAATAGTTCATACTCGTCTTTATCAGCAAAGAACTTAATATGGCTATGAAAGTTCTTACACTGTATGTTATTCACATGACCGAGTGAGCATTCACCCCAGACTAGTTGATTAGTATCAGTGTTCAGTGGGCATGTTGTCATTACTTCCTTCCGCTTCCATTAGTAGACGCATAGTAGCTTGTATAGTTTCCATAAACTCAGCTTCAACCTCAGTATTACCGTCTTCAAATACCTCAATAACCTTTTCTTCCATAGCTTGAAAGCAAGTGTCTGAGAACTGTAGAAAGAATACATGATAGACTGTATCGTCCTTCATCATCTCTTTTAGTTTAAAGCCACCAATGTCCTTCCATAGCTGCACAATAGCAACCTCAAGAAAGAGTTGAGGGTCATCGTCTTTTTCAACAACAACCTCAAGCTCTTTCTGCTTAGGTTTAAAGTCTATTATATCAGCCATTAGAAGTCTGTTACGGTTTCTTCGGGTGCATTCTCATCACTACCAATAACGTCAAAGTCAGTAGCACCGCTATTCTCATATACCTTAAGGTCAGTTACTTGTACCTTGCTGATAAGTGATGCGACACCTTTACGGCCACCGACATCATACGGATACTGGAACAGCATTACGTTACCCATACTACCATTACCAATGTTACCGCCATCGATAGGTTGTTTGTTAGCATCAACTACTTCAGGTGCTTTGTTACGCTCACCTTCCTTGTTGAGTGCTTTACGTTTTACATTGGCCTTATAGTAAGTACCATCGTCATCTGACTCTGTCTTGACAGGAAGATAGTATTCATCCTTCCAAGCCTTAGCCTTTGCCTTATCACGGGTACGCATCTGAAGTTCCCATTGTAGTGTACCGAAAGGCTCTACTGGTTTAACTAGCTTAGCCCAATGCAGTTCTACTTCAGGGATAATCACTGTACGTTTTTCATTAATCATTTTCAATCTCCTCAATTCCTGTTGTTCGAATACCAGTAGCACCTTTCATAGCCTTAAACTCGCTAGTGGCCTCTTCAAGTGCTTCTACTTTATTAGCTGCAGTGACGAACACAGTGTCCGTCACCCAGCCTTCACATTTCACTTCATACTTTCTCATTTGGTTCCTCATTCATAGCAATGAGATAGTTCAGATACCACTGAGCCTTCTTTAACTCTTGTAGCTTGGCATCCTTTTTACCGTACCTCATTAGGTACTTGTACACTTGACCCATTAAGTGTGCTTCAGCACCTTCGAGGTCTCTTAACATGAACACCATCATGTCCATGTACTCATACCCAGGCAGTATCTCTTTATAGTGCTTGGGACTTACTGCGTTATGCTCTTCCATGCTAGTCCTTTCTTTCATGTAGGCTTCGTGTCTCATTGAGTGTCCTCTCCAGTACAGCTATAAGTCCTTCCTTGACTAGTAACTGTATTGCTTCTTCACTGAGAGATAGCTCTACTACTGCAGAACCATCTTTCATTTCTTGATAATCAGTTACTTCTATCATGCAGTTAACCGTAAGATACGTTCAGCATGGGTTAAGAAGTGTTTACTACCCCTATCGTAGTAGATGACATCGTTAGTCATACCGTCACTGTTGAGAACTACTAGCTTTACTAGCTTACGTCTCATGTTGTAGATCCAAGCAGCACTAGGCGTCATATAGCACCTGATATCAGCACTGCTCTTAGCTGTTAGGATCTCATTAATAAGGTCATGTGTGATTACTGTTCTCTTAGTCATCAGTTTCTTCCTTTCTATAGCTTTCAAGGTAATAGTAAAATAATTCCCAGTTAATTCCTATGTTGCAGTCATGTCCATGAGCTACGTCATTAAGAATATCTTCAGCTTCTTCATCAGTAATAGTTATACCCATATCTCCTGCTGCTTGATGTACGTCTTCAATATGCCATTCATCAACTAGCACAGTTATACCGTCTTTTGTTTCAATGTGTGCCATTCTCTATCCTTTCTAAGATATCTATGATGATCTCTAAGTCTAGCTTAGTGTCCTCATCGTTAGTACTCATTAGTAACATCTGTAGTCTTAGTAATGCTTCATTCATCGTGGTAGTATCCTAGCTTTAGCTGTAAGGATCTTTGTATAGAAGCCTTCATTGTAGAGCCTCATAGCTTCTTCTTCATCATAAGCAGAGACAAAGGTGTATTGAGTGTCCTCAATGACGTACTCAATAGGATCCCAGCGAGTTTCCTCTACGGATCCTTCTAGTATACTAAGGCTCTCCTTATCTCTGTGGGTAGATCTCCGACTATCTCATCGTAGTGACCCCAAGAGTTGTTCTTTATAGCTTCTTCTATCTTGTTCTTATAGAAGTGATACATTGCAGGTGTTCTCTTAGTCATGCTTAGTTCCTTTCCTTAGAGGATCCTTTAAGGATACCTATAGTATAGTAATCCACCCCCCTATAAGGGTGTTTTTTAGAAGAAACATCAGTTTCTGATATTTCCTATAGCAACTCCATAGTAGTCTCGTCTTCGATAAGCTCCATATCGAACACTTCAAGATCTAGATAGAACAACATTCTGCTTTGTTCGTTAATAATAGAGACTTCAGCTTCAGCTCGTTTACCATCAAGCGATACGGTAATAGTGTCACTCTCAGTGTATTCCATGACTTCGAGTGCATGACGGATAGCTGCAGCGTCTCTAGTAGAGAGTGTTATGCTGTCACTGTCGTGTTCTTCTATAAGCCAGCTAGCAGCGGATAGAGCATCGAATAGGAACTCTATAGAGAATGTTTCTTCGTATACCTCTCTACGTTGTACATTTACTTTTACTTCATTAGTCTTTACATTTTTCCATGATACGATCATAGCAGTGTTCCTTTCATATGAACATTGAGAGTATAAGTATGGTGATACTCCAGATTAATAGTACGTAGGTTATTTTTAGTATCATTTAGGGTATCCTTTCGGTTCACATTCACGCACATTCACAAAGACACTCACAGGATTCCTCCACGTAAACCCCTAAAGTGTCACAAAAAGTGACAATTGTCATAAAAAGTGACACTTCGAGTATACTCCGAGTGCCCTCTGAGGGTAAGAGGTCTTGGTCTTTACTGAAAGTGTTACTAAGAGTGTCTTCTAGAGTGTCACTAAAAGTGTCTTTTAGAGTGCCATTGTTATAGACTCCTATAGATGCTAAAGAACCTGAAGAATAACACAAGAACTACTATGAGTCCGACAATAATAGCCATCTATGCCCCCGTAGTGCGCATTGAGAGTACTCTCTCATCTTGTGCTTGTTCGTCTTCCCATTCATCTAGCAGTGTTCTTGCTAGTGGAAGATCAGAACGTGACTCAAGGTATGCTACGTATGGCATCTTAGAGTCTTCTGGGAGTTCTCCTACAGAGAGATGATGATT
>JACKZZ010012708.1_pt1 | contig 28139 bp, 22 predicted proteins | sample 8027871 | NCBI WGS metagenome assembly JACKZZ01 (sample SAMN15724774, study PRJNA655200) | protist metagenome | isolation source: fluorescence activated cell sorting (FACS) single amplified genomes of... | place: USA: West Boothbay Harbor, Gulf of Maine | collected 2000-07-19
TGGCTTTTGCAAGCTGTTTCTGGGCATTTTTTTCGGAAAAGGCTTGCTGGGGCTCTTGGTGCTCTTCCCCAAGGGGCTGTTGGCGGCACTGCTGGCTGTGGCCTCGTGGGAGCTCTCGGTCTCGGGTCGTGAAGGTCTCAAAGGCTCGCTGGACGAGGCCAGGCTGTGTGTTCTGACCACGGCCTGTGTGACGTTTTGCGGACAAGCGGTGGGGATCATACTAGGTCTAGTGCTTGCATACATGATATATGCGAGCGAGATGTACTTTGGCTCAGCCGAGCAAACTGAATCAGCTGTGCAGCGATGGGCAGACAACAAGCTGTTCTTCCGCAAGCTCATGCGCCAGTGGAAGGTGTGGTGGGTGACGCTGTATGCTGCACCATACGACACTCTTCGCGGTCATAATGCTGAGCAAATCACAAAGGAGGGACTTCAAGCCTGCAGTGATCTAGTTCCTGACAGCCAAGGAGAGCAAAAGCACAATGCGCTGAGCACATCGGAGAAGGAAATGGACAAAGCGGCATCTAACAACAAGCAGCTATAGAGATATATGCCGCCAGAAAATAATGTACAGAAGTACATCTCCACCAGCAGTACATGATACTTGGGCCCTCGGAGCCGCAGCAGTAGAGTTAGAAAAACACTCGCCATTATATGAACAATCAAAAGCACGTCCAAAGTTCCAATATTTGTATTGCTTTACTATATATTACAGTTCCTTCCAGTTATTCTACCTACACTATGCGCATACGCAGCCCTGCAGCAGCCTGCCTATTTACTTGCTCTTGCTATCTTTCTTCTCCTCCCCGCTGCTTGTCTTTTTGTCACTGGTGATGTTTCGCACGGCCGAGTCGATGCTGCTGCTCACAAAAGGTACGACCGTGCGGGACAACACGTTAGCGCCGCGGGTCTGGGGCAGCATGAGCCACAGCAGGAAGGCCACCTTGAGCGGGTGAAAGAAAGGCAACCAGTACAGGATGACGCCATCCACCAACGGGTCGAGCAGGCACAGTCCACCGAAGGCCACCCAGTAGAATTTCCAGTTCACCTCATTCGTAGGCGCGGCTTGTCCCGCTGGCAACGGCTGCAAAGAGCGCAGACTGGCTACGGCCGGGTAGGCGAAGCCCACCAGGTTAGTAATGATTCCGGCGCCGATGCCGCAGAAGAGGAAGACGACAAGAAGCAACTCGAGGCCGGCCAGGACGTGTTCGATTGCCTGCGTGAGAGGAGTCAGTCGACGCGTCCATGTGCCATGTTACATGCGGCGAGGTTTGTGTGTGAGGCGAGGCAATCATCAATCGCTCACCACTCCAGTCCGCTTCTCCAGCTGCTCAGTTAGGTCCTTGCCGTGGGGCACCGCTTCCGCGGCGCCGCGTAGGAATGTTAGATGAGGTACGAGATTATCCATGATGCGATTGACCGATTTTAATATCTCGAAATCTCGATATTTGACGAGATGAAATTAACCATCACTTTTTCAATTCGTCTTGGGTCCGCAAGACAATTTGCTCTCTTTCAGTCAATTGTTCTTGTTTTTGAAAGACTCAGATTGTCTGGCACGGCTCAAAACTCAATCTGCCTCTAACACGAGCTGTGGAAGTATCAGCACGACCCTGGGACGTTTCGTTTCACACGTAACAAGCTCTGCGTGAACTTGCCTCGTCTTTGTTGCACGAAACGCTAGCTGCAATTGCATTCTGCAGAGCGTTCGCTATTACTAGTGGGAAACACGCACTTGTTTGCCTCCGACGTGTGTCTCAGTTGCTAGCCGCAGACTACGCTCCGTAGAACCCGCATAACGCAAGAGCCTTCCAGCAGCAGCACACAGGCAACAGGATGAGCAGCAGAGTCGGATCCAAGGCTCCCGCAGACGACTCCGAAGACGAAGTAGACCTCGAAAATGGCACCCCGCTGGAGCGGCTGTCCCGCATGTACGAGCGCAAGAACGACTTGCTGCAGAACCTGCAGTACATAGACGAGCAGCTGGCCAAGCTGGGATACAATGTGGACTCCGTAGCTGTCAAGGAGGCAAAGAAGGAACTCATGAGTGGCATCCGCATGAACGGCCAGCTGTCCTTTCGCGGCAAAGCTCTGGTTGCAGAGTACTTCAAGAGACTGGACGAATAGACAAAAAGACGGCGAGGAAACATGCAAGCAGACTACCGAGCAATAGGAAATATAAGATCACGGTTGATTTGGCAGGCAGGAGGGTTTTTACGCAGGAGCATATGAATGACACTGGTGAGGGGGAGAACAGTGACAGCGACAGCGACAGCGCGGATGGGGCTGCGGGTGGAGAGGGGGAGGGGGAAGGACAAGGCGAGGAGGAGGAGGAGGAGCAGGAAGGAACCGCGGTTGAGGACCTCGCACTGCAGCTCAAAATGGCCCCGCCGCTCCCTCCTTCGGCGACCTGGGCTGCTGGCAGCAGTGCCAGTGCCAGTACCAGTGGGGCAAACGAGGCATTGGCGGCCAACCCACGCACTGCTGGAGAGGTGTACCGCCTGCTGCGCCAGAGTCTTGCCCCATGGCGGCCGCAGTAGCGGAGGAGGTTGCGATGTCATTGGACAGGTGGTAGGACATAAGTTAATAGTTCGTTATGTAAGTTGATATATAAGCTGTACACGGAGCACTGCGATGACGTATATAGGGGGGAGAAGGAAGGGGTTTAAGCATCCTCCTCTTCCTCCTCCTCTTCCTCCTCCTCTTCCCCCGCCTCCTCCTCTCTCGTTCTCTCTCGTTCTCTCTCCTCCTCCTCCTTATCACTTGTACTTGTACGCCCTTGTACTTGTCCTATTCGTTGTATTGTCTTCTCATAATTACCAGCGAGAACATTTAGAGCTGTGGTAGTGATGTTTTCAGTAGCCCGCGTAATGTTACCTAATTGCTTTAAAACTTCCTCCGCCTCCTCTTCCTCCGCCTCCTCTTCCTCCGCCTCTGCTCCTGCTCCTGCAGCCCTGACCTCCTTGCCCCTCTTCTTCTCCGCTGTTGTGTGTGTTTGCTCCTTTTCCATAAAGTTGCCCCCCCCTCCATGCTGGTTCTTGCAGTCCAGGCAGCGGCACTTGTCGGAGCATGGCACCCCAGCAGAATAGCACTCACAGTACTTTTTCAAGCATGCACTCTTCTTACAGTGGCAGCCAAACTGGTGGCCATTAGCATTGGAGCTAGAACCTTCCCTGGTTCTCGGCGCGAATGCTTTAGGGTTGCGCTTTAGAATACTAGCGATTGCACCCAGACGCTCTTCTTCCTTGTCTCCTGCATTGGAGCAATCAGTGCAATTACAATTTTCACACAGCTTGTTGATACGGAAGCAATCACAATAGATCTTGATGCACTTGGTCTTGCGACAATTGCACTTGACTGTAACTGCGTGCTCTCCCTCTACAACAGAGCGATTTTCGGGATTTTCGGGAGTTTCTGGCCTTGCGCGCTTTCTCTCGGGTGCTCTGTTCGGGTCATCTTCGTTCATACTGGAATGATGATGTTGAATATTGTGGAACGCTGTGGTGTATGGAGATAATCCTAGTAAGATAGTCGCAAAACTATACGCCGTGGAGTATAGTACTAAAGACGTGCAGTGAAAATGCCAGACGCGTGTTTGCTGTCTTCTAGTAACTCGTAACTAGTTGACGAATTGCAGATAAGGCTCTTTTCAGTTTTCAGATTTTCATATTTTTAGGGCGGCTGGGGGGCCCCCGGGGGGGCCCACAAACCAGAAAGGCCTTTTCCCTGAGATGTCCAACAAAGAAAACCAGATAAGATCTGAGATCACGATGCATGTTCTAAACAGTGAGCTGCACAGAATAGGCTGGTATAGTATAGATTAGATATGATTGAACCTTCTTGACACAAGCCAGAATTCTGGGAGACAGTGGTTTCGTGGTCCGTACGACGGTCGAGCTTCCTTGAGCTCCCACCTCCCCACTATACTCGCCATATTCACGACTAATAAAACTTTTACCTTTGTATGTATATTCCTTTTATAATCTGTACACGGAGCACTGCGATGACGTATAAATGAGGGAGAGGGAAGAAGGTTACGCCTCTTCCTCCTCCTCCTCCTCCTCCTCCTCTTCCCCCGCCTCCTCCTCTTCCTCCATCCGACTTTCTTCCTCCGCCTCCTCTTCCTCCGCCTCTGCTCCTGCTCCTGCTCCTGCTGCCCTGACCTCCTTGCCCCTCTTCTTCTCTTCAGCTGTGTGCGCCTTCTCCTTTCTGTACCCCACAAGGAACTCCTGCAGTGTGTGTGTGCGTGTGTGTGCGGGGGGGAGAGGGGGGGAGTGAGTTACCATACATATATGCCCGAGTGGCAGATGTGTGCTCGTGAGCCGGTCATCATCGCCGTGTGAACCCTTTGTAAGACGACATGGAATGCCAGTTTCTGTATCGCCGCTCAACTTCATCACGCCTGTGCACACACCTGCAGCGGGGCCTCGAGCTCCTCCATGTCCAGCTCCTTGAGTGCATTCAGCACGTCCGCAGCACTGATGGTGCTCCTCTTCGAGCTGTTGGCAATGTCGTTCGCGCAATGTGTCACGTAGCAGATGAATATACCGGCAGCGCGCGCGAAAGCAGAACGTGCGTCGCGAGTGAGCAGCACATTTACTGGAAGCGACTCTTTGAGCACGCGGTTTACCACACTCAAAGGCGGCTCGAAGTCTGGAGGCCCTGTTGACACGGCGCGAGACTGTTGCTTGGTACTTGCTGCTTTGGCTTTGCTGCTACTGCTACTGCTGCCTGCCTCTCTGTCTCCTCCTGCGCTCAGATCAAAGACGGATGGAATGGCCATAGGAAACCCAGTCGCCTGATCGATGGCACCAGTGACAGACACTTTTTTGGGGCGACCGCGCCCTTTCTTTATTTCGACTGACATGACTCACTCTCTCTCTCTTTCTCCCTCTTTCCTCCCTTTCAAAAGGAGGCGGGCGGAACGAAAATTCGAAATTCCTTTCCTGTAATTTTCGCTCTCTTCTTGAGAAAATGTCCCATTACATTATCACTGGAAACACTCATCCTGACTCTTGGCTTCAGGTAAGTATATTTTGCTTGGAATTTACGTGCATTGCTGATAACAATAGTGTCGTGAACCTATACATTTGGTTTTCATCTTAATGAAGTTCATTTTAGCGCTATATGATGCATTAATAGGCGGCAAGATGACTTGACTCTTAACCCGTCCGTTTCAGTTAGTATTATATATCTTACTATAGCGGAGTGTTTTGTACGTACTTTGTCGTTTTGTGCGATAAGCGTGCACTTATTTGTCTGTGGACATCACCTCTAACTTTCCTCTCGCCATTCTTTTTTTTGCTTCCTCCAAATCATATGTTGATGTGTCCTTCTTTCTTTTCCATGTCCTATTGTTTGTGTATGAAGAAGGCTTATATTGACGTTATACTAAGGTGTGATACACATGCTAGCTATCATTAACTTATAATGGCTGGGTCATTCTTTTCACTAACATTGATTATTTTCACATGCATACAATGTAGTTTTTGCGTGGAAGCCGATCCGATGGCTGACATGATGTTGTTGATGTCGCAAATGATGGATACTGCTACTGATTTATCTAGTAATTGTGCTAACATATCAGATACAATTCTTGATGGTATTGACAAAGAGTCGCAGCGTATTGTCAGTACAGCACAGAAAATTGACGATATGGGATTGGAAATTGGATACATGTCAGATAAAATTGTGTATGTGGATAGTACACTAGCCAACCTCACCAGTGAGTGTTTTTGTAAAGGGTTTGCAGAAAGTAACACAAATTATGGGAACAAATCAACACACGCATTTTCGAAAAAGATTCACATAAATTATGAAACCGTCTATGATAATGACATGGACACTAACATCAATAAAGTTGTACTTCCAGAGCGAACACCTGTGCACAGAGTATTATCTGACTGGGACCCCATTTTAGATGCGATGAATAGAGCATTAATTCTCATGGACGAAGTTGCAACAAGCACCACTTCAACTATGAACAATGAAATCATCGCTATTGGTTCGATGAGTAATCAGATATTGAAGATGGAAGACCAAATCATGGTTATGGCCGAACAAATTGGTGTTATGGCTGATAGAATAACTACAACAGTAGATATGATGAGTAGCGCTGCGGAAACTTGTTGTCCAAAATTCGATCTAGCGCCTTCCATGTTGAGTTTCTTTGCTAATAAGAAAACAGTAGGTCAAAGTTCCAAAGATTTGAAGCGTGATAATAACATCAAGGCGCCCCATCATATGCATATGTCATCAGCTCCTGATGTAATATACACATCTCAAGATGCACGAGTTCAGTTGGCTTCCATTGGCGGCAATGACGAATGCCGATTGGATCCATTCTGTTGGGCATCCAAGACAATAGCGGTTATGATCGACACTATGACTCAGGGACTGGCCTCACTAATGATAGATTTTGATAAGGAAGTGGATCAAGGAACCAAGAAAATTCTTGATTATTCTAATGATATCCTTGATGATGCTGCGTTTATTAACAGTCTAGGTGAATTGATAGGTCATATGGCAGACTGCATTGTGGATATCGAAAAAGATAGTGCCGACATGTTCAGTAGCTATTGCCCTGCGGGAAAGATGTCTTTCGCCTATAGTCCTAAACATAATGATAGGAAACTAGAGGGGCCACTATGTCATACTATTTCACCAGTAAACCCCATTAGTTCTGACGGTGGTACCACTACAGCAATTGACAAGAGCACATCACTAATCATGTCAAGGATTCAACACTTTAAAAATGAGATGATGAAACAAATGTTATTTGCAGAACATGCCGGTGCTATGCATGCTCAGACTCAGAGTAATAATAACAATTTCTCAAGTCGCTCAAAGTTAAGCGGAGAATTCGGTGATTTCACCGCTATGGTGGATTTATGTACAAAAATGTGTAGTACTGTAACGTCTATGTCAATAGATATGATGTATATTGCAGGTGACACTGGTGCAAGCATAGCGAAAATGACTGGAAAAATTGGTGAAATGGTGGGTGAAATTAATCAAATGGTTTTACAAATCAATGCTATGACTGGTCGCATAAACCAATTAACTGCTGATTTAACAGTATTGGAGAAAAAATGCACTGCACTTTGAATAGAGATAGGTTTTGTGAGCAACATAATTATTTAAAAAAATTACCATATCATCGTCTATACAATGAGTGTAGATACAGCATATCCACAGATAACAGTACACCAAACACACAGCCACAGCATGAGAATTGACGCTATAGTAAAGTATATACTACTTCTATTCGTATATATTCGATATATTCGCTCTCCCTCGTATAGGTTCATCGAGTATTATCTCCCCCCCGACCCGAGAGCCCGAACGGTTCAGTTTTCCTCTTCATATATTCTGCAGCTAAACACGTATGTTATCATTACATTACAACTGGACTTACATACTTATACTGCGTAGTACTACTTATTATAGTATTGCTACTGGACTTTTTCACAAAGCCGAGAAGCCTTCAGGCTCCTCCTGTGCCTCCAAAGCTTTCTTCGTTTTTTTTTCAGGCAATACGAAACCTTTACTTTTGTGCATGTCGCTGCTCACCTCCTCTCCGATGCGCTTCATGCTCTCATCCTCCTCATCCTCCTCCTCTTCTTCTTCTTTTTCTTCTTCTTCATGATATTCGGACGATGAGGATGATCTCGATATAGACGTGCCACCAGCGCTTCTGTGGCATATCGCCTTAATGAGATCGCCGCGCGACAAATGCAGATTGAAGGCGTGCAAGTCATCGCAAAAGGCATGCCAAATGTTGTGCATTTTCATCTTAGTGTTGGCAATGGCTACCTTCTGGGACAGTAGCGCAAGCGAGAGTACGCCTATCACACCCATGATGATGAGTTCATGATTCTTGGTCGCCTTAAAATCCTCTTCCCCAGTCGAGTAGTGCGGCACATCCATGTAGACGTTCATAGGGATCTTCCTGGCCAAAGCAGCATATTCTGAGTTTTGGTCCCGAGCGATTGCATCCTTGAGGTTACCCAGGAAAATAGTCGTGTTGACATGGCCTAGCGGACCGACAATGCCCAATTTCGACATGACACTCGTTTCGTATATTTGCTGACATTGGGGTGCATGTATAGCGCTAGAAATCATTTCAGCGCCGAGCATCCAACGGCAGTAACTGGAAATAAGACCGATGTGTCCTATTGTTGTGCGTATGAGAGCTTTGGCAGGCGGTGTTAGCCCAGAAAAAACCCACATTAATAAAATCAGCAGTACGGTATTGACCTCGGAACTTGGGCCGGGCAGCAGAACCACTACCATTATACCCATGGCGAACGAAGAAAGCTGACCCAAGACAAGCGAATCAAAAAGCACCTTGAATGGCAACGTAGGTGCAGCAAGAAAGAAGAATGGTACGATGAAAACAACGGTCTGAAAGATCAGACGGGGCAGGGCGCCAATGATGCGCCCAACGAACAAAGCGCGATGAGAGATATTCGCATCCAGCTCGCGGTGATAAACTGCTTCGTCATTGAACAACCGATTTCCGTATAGTGCTGAGATTAGTCCCACAAGTAAGTTAATCACAAAAAATAGCTGCGTTTGTGGCATACCTAAGAAGGTGACGAAGATGGCAATCATGCTGACAATTGCGTCATTCATTGCAATGCTGACGATATTATTCAATTGCAAGTTTAGAGTACGAATCACAATAGTATACAGTTGAAAGTAAAGAGGAGGGCGTTGCCGATGGTTATTCTTGTCAAAGTCCGGCACGTCGGCGCTCTCTTTCCAAAAATCAGAAAACAGCCTCTTCGACTCCTTATCCCAAAGATCTTCCAGACTGCCTTCCTCGTTGCCTGCGCAATTGCTGAGGATGTCTATGAACCTGTCAGCGGGGTTGCAATGCGGATCGATGGGGATACCGTGATCGTTGAAATAAGTGATCGCATCGGCGACCGCGCCACAGTAGCATAGTCGGCCCCCCTTTGAGCTCGGTTTCATCAAACAGACGTCATCTACCTTGTCAAATGTGGCCTTGTTCGGCTGATGTATCACCATGACTATTGTAACTCCGCCAGCAGCAAGCACTTGCATGTAATCCAAAAGGTTTTCCGACGTGGTGGCATCAAGGCCAGAGGTGGGCTCATCCAGAAAAAGCACACGCGGGTGGCACATCAGCTCCATGCCCATGTTGACTCTCTTGCGCTGCCCGCCGCTGATTCCTCTCACCGTTGCCCCACCAATCAAGCTGTGTCTGACATGATCTAATCCTATGTTTTTGATCACGCTCGTGACGAGTTTACGTCTTTGTTCGGCATCTTTGAACTTGGTCTGTGGATCAAACCTCAGCTCGCATTGGTACGTCAAAACTTCCTTAACACTGAGTTTTTCATGCATTGTATCAAGTTGAGGGACAAAACCGCACAGTTTGCGAACATCCAATGCAGATGCCTTTGCGCGGTTGATCATGATATCGCCGCTGGTTCCTCCAGAATTGATGCGATCACACAACATGGACACAATTGTCGACTTACCACATCCAGATGGTCCCATAACTGCCATCACTCTCCCTCCTCGTATTCGGCCTGTTGCATGATTCAAAAAGAACTTGTTTTTTTTTTCATTTTTTGTCTTGCCAGAGAAGACGCATATGTCTTTGAAGTCAATGTCGAATAGCTTTTTATCCTCGAAAGCTAGTGCAGAGGATACGGCTCGGTCGTGAAGCGAGTTTCTCGATTTCTTGACTGCACGTTTCTTCCGGTTGATATCCCTAAACCGCACTCTTATGATCTCAAGGACATACGGGACACCGATGAAAATAAGCACAACCCATAAACCAATAATGATCCCGGACTGGATACGTTCAGGCAAGCGAAGGTTCCGTTCCCCACAAAACTGAAACGCACCATTACACTTTGTTGGCTCCACAGAACCGGCGGGGCAAATATAGCCTTCTGGACACATCATGACAATCTCAGTAGGGCCCGTATAGTCGGGCCGAGTGCTATTCAGGTCAATTACGTTGCCATTTTCGTCTGGTGGGGGCGGGAAAAGGACAGTGTTTGGGCAAAAGAAGCCAGGAGGACAGCACCGGCACATCTGACTCACAATTTCGTTGGCGTCGAGTGCTTGGGATGCACGAACAAAATTTTCGGGAACGACAAGCTCAGCGAAATCGCAAAAGAAGCCACTACCCGCAAACTCTTTCACAGGCTGCGGGCCAAATTCTTTATACACGTTGGCAGGGTCAATGGAAACCTCAGGAACGGAACAAAGCGACAAGTCACTGTCTGCTTTGAACGTGCCTGGGGGGCATGGGAAACACGTCGCACCCTCATCCGCGCTCTGGAAATCAGGGCCACAACAACCTGGAGTCGCACCTGAACCTGCGCATGTGCCTCCACAGCCTTGCCTACCGAAAGTACAGTTCTCGCACGTCCCATTATTGCACCATCCCTCGCAATCATTCGGATTTCCGACACAGCTAGTACCTGCCGCTCCTTCAGCAGCCACACATGCATTCGATGCAAGCAGGACTAGTAATATCCCGACGACAAGTCCCACGAAACTATGGTCACGGATTATATTCATGGCATAAGTATATCGGGGCGTTCTGGGCTTTATCAGGCGCAAAATAGGCAGTTGTTGATGATGGGTGGTGTTGCTGGTTGCAAGATTCACCAGTAAACGGGTTTGCTTGCTCACCTGGCTGATGGGTGGGGTTGCTGGTTGCGAGATTCACCCAGTAAACGGGTTTGCTTTTGCCCACAAGATCCCCATGGATCCCAGGGATCCCACCTGCTCAGGTTCCCACAAGATTTTCGATGTTTCGAGCAAAAATCTGCTCCGAACAACTTTATTTGAGACTACTTTGCGTGAAAAGGGATCTACCTGCATATACCAGGTCTTTGTTGAACTGTTTCTTGGCATATAGAGTTCTGGTATTCTAGGAAGCGTGAATAATTGCAGCAAACATCGCATCTCTCCTCACTCTGCACTGTGTAGAGCGCTATTCTGGTAGAAGTAGTCCATATCAACATTGAACGAAAAAGCTATGGAACGAGAGATCTTCAAACGCTTCAAGAATCGCGGCTGGAGCATCACCAGCGCCGCCATCAAGGGCTTGATGAGCGTGCTCAACAAAGAAGAGGATTCCAGCAAAGTATTCGACGATGTCGTAAGTGAGATCAGTGAACGAATGGACAAGCGCGAAGCCACATCTTCTGTCATCTCTGTGGAACTGATGGAAGAAGTGTGTGCTTCTCTTTCTACGGACGATGTCGACATCGAGGTGCGAAAGTTTAAGCTGATAGATGCATTTAGCCAACCGAGAATTACTTACGACGCCTTTCAGAAGTCCTACACTCTGTCAGACCCGCCGGAGTACACGCTGCATGGCGGCATTGAAGTGCGAGCAAACATGTACAAGGAGCGCCTGCATTTGGCCGTACAGCGAGCGCTGCGTGCAGGCTTCGTTCAACGGGGGATGGGTGGGAAGAAAAAGGGTGGAGGGGGCGGGGCCGCACCTAAAGCAACAGCCGCAGCCGCAGAAGAAAACGAGTGGGAGATCTCCACCCTGGAGTCGCTGCTGGGCGACACAGGTCGCTCGCGCACGCTCATCGGAATCCTGACACAGCCCGAGGAGGGCAAGTGGTTCTTGGAAGACCAGACCAGCAGCATGTGGCTAGATTTAAACAACGTGCAGTACCATAGGTGCGTAGAGGTATATATGGCGCGCCCGTTGTCCCAGAGTTGTTCCCTAGCCGGATTAGGCTTCTTTGGTTGAATGCCTTTGGGACAACTGCGCGCCACAGTATACGGATGTACGCACATACGCGCCTGTTTATAGCCTCCCACTGTGTACGCCACTAACCCCCCCTCTCCCCCACTCACAGCGAGCGCCTCTTCACCGAAGGCTCCATCGTCGTGCTGCGCGGATGTGTCAGCACCAAGAACCAGTCGCGCCTGTCAGTGGACCAGATGGCAATGCTGGACCCGGAGAGCCGCAGCGCCACCCTTGGCGCCATGGACATATCGGACCCATTCCACCCACGGATGCGACCCAGAGAAATCCTGGCGAAGCAAGAAGCTGAGATAGAAGACAAGAATGTTGCTATCGTCATTATTTCTGACTGTTGCTTTGCTAACCAAGTCGTGTGCGACAACTTACGCATTGTTTTCACCAACTACGAGACGCAGGACACGGAGCTGCTGTTTGTCCTACTGGGTTGCTTTACCAATAAGGACTTCAACTCCACGGGCGGGCGCGAGGCTGCCAAGGCGGCCTTCGTGGCCTTCGGGGAAACTCTCACAGACTGCCCTCGGCTGAGGGAAGAGGTGTGTGCATGTGTATGAACCGTCCGTGTGTATGGAGTGCGTGTGTGTGGAGTGCGTGTGCGCGGGTGGAATATGCTGTACGCTCGTACACACACTCAACTATATGCACCCCCTCTCTCTCTCTCTTTCCCCCTCTGCTCCCTTTGAAAACCCACCTGCCACAGAGCCGCTTCCTGCTGATCCCATCTGCGAAGGACCCTGGCACCAAAGCCAGCTGGCCCCGCCGCCCCCTGCCAGAAGAGCTAGTCAAGCCGCTTCGCAAGAAGATAAAGAAGATCACTTTGGCCAGCAATCCTTGTCGTGTATTGTTTTACAATCAAGAGATTGTTTTTTTCCGGGAAGACATGTTGAAGAAAATGCAGAGGCATTGTCTGCAACTGGGGAAGGAGAAACCTGAAAGTGTGTTCAGCAGGAACAACTTCCAAGCAGGAGGGAGCTATAACTCGCAAGGCCAAGCTATGGGACAGAGCCAGTTCGGCTCTCCCGGAGGCGCAAGTCAGGCGGAGCAGGGGCAGGGCGAAGAAGAGGAAGAAGAGGAAGCGCTGCAGGATCAGCTGGTAGACACGGTCTTGTCCCAGGCGCACTTGTTTCCTCTGCCTCCGACTATCAAACCGATTGCCTGGGATCTTGACTACACGATGAGACTGCACCCTCTGCCGCAGCTGCTGGTGATGGCGGATCACGCGGCTGATTATCGACATGCGAAGGAGGGATGTACGGTTATCAATCCGGGAAGCTTTTTGGCCGATACATCGTTCGTGGTTTATGTGCCGTGGGACAGGTCAGTGGAGTTCTCGGGGCTCAATGGCTAGTGGCGTGGGACAGGTCAGTGGAGTTCTCGGGGCTCAATGGCTAGTGGCGTGGCGGGAGCTGTACGGGATAGAGGATATTTAAAGTGTATCTATTTAAGCATGTTCAATGAGAGAAAGTGAGGGAGAGAGAGAAGAAGAGAGAAGAGGGTCTCACTGGTTGTATTTCTGTCATTGTTATATTTACAAACGTTGCACCGAACGTATTGTGTCCTTCAGCTGTATGCAAGCAGTGCTGTATTCCCCGAGCAAAACCTTACATGTCCCCGCTGCTCTTAGCCTCTGCTTCCGCCTCCTTCTGACACAAGTCGATCAGCACCTGCACATCGGCGTCTGGCAATGTCACATGCACCAAGGACCCATCTGGCAGCCTCTTCATCTCGCTCAAGTCAATGCGATCTGGGGTGGGGGTGGTGGCGTCCATCGTCTTCAGCAAGATCTTCACAGCAAGCTTCAGGTTGGCTGCTTGCGTGCTGTCCTCCTTGAAGTCGGACTTTAGAATAGATTTGCCCGCCTGGTTGTTCTGTCCGATAACCGTGGCCCGCCAGCCGCTGTAGTTTCCGGATGGATCGGACTGGTACAGCTGGAACCCATGGTGCTTGTCCCACCCGCCGAACAGGAAGGCCACTCCAAAGGGACGGAGTCCGCCGAACTGTGTGTATTGCTGCTTGTAGTTACAAACCTCCTTCACGAGCTGTTCAATAGGCTGAGGCTCCCCGAATTTGTACAAGTATTGCTGACTCGAAAGACGCGCATTCTGCGTCAGGATGTTGGCATCTGCCGTCAAGCCAGCCACAAGGCACACAACGTGGTCGTCAATAGGATACGTCTTCTCTGAGGTCTTGGATTTGGCAAGCAGTTTGGACACAACCCTTTTCTCTGCTGCGAGCACCAACCCCTGTTCGCTCTGTAGTCCTATACAGGTTCCAGCATTGTTGATGGCTTCCATGGCATACTCCACTTGATGCAGACGTCCCTCGGGACTGAACGTAGTCGTCGATTGATCGTATCTTCGTGACATGGTTTATAGATGTTCCTTTGATTTCCTTCGAACTTCGCGCTGTTAGAAAGCAAATGTGGCCTTAATGAAAAGATTTAAGAGTCAAAAATGAGCGACTGTGGAGTAGGCGAGCTTAGTAGCTAAGTGCGAATGAGAGTTTCTGTAGTCTTTCCAGGAAAAGTGCAAGAAAGGCTGTTCTGTTCCAAGACTCTTCCAAAAAATGATGATGGGAACTAAATATTTCCCACAAATGTTTTGGATTTCATCGTGCGATTCTCCACACAGCCAGTCTACTTAAAGAGCTGTTCTTGCAACAGGAGATCGGGCACCTTAGCGAGTGTGATTTTGACTTGCTGGTTCGTGCAAAATGGCTCGCAAAGCAGTTCCTCTGTCCCCAGAGAAGACCTCACGTGACAGGTGCCAGGCTTCGCCACAGACACCTCCACCTTCATCGTCTCTCGCATCGCCCACCACCACCGCCTCTTCCTCCTCCAAATATATTTCGCCGCAATACATCAGCGACTACGAGGCTGAGCAGGCCGCCAGGCGAGAGCAGCTGACCCTGTTCCAGGCACCTGTGCGGACTCTGCGACTTTTCACAGGAGAGATCGGCTACCTGGTAAAGGAAGCAGCACAAGCCGGCTCGGAGCACTGGGCATTTCGGTTCCTCGTGGTGCCCGTCTTGCTCCTGTGGCTGTGCACGCGGCTATTGTATGCAGTGCACACACTGGGGTTGCTTCAGACTTCTGAGGCAAACATATTCAAGTTCATACGGGGCATGTGCGCTCTGCTGGAAGTGGATATTGCGGCATATACGAGGCAGTTGGACGGGGTGTGGGATTTCCTGCACCGGGCTGAATTCGTGGTGGAATATGTGGTGTGGTGGCTGGGGCTTGGAATCCTCTCTTCCATTGGGCTGGGCTCCGGGCTGCAATCGGGGGTGCTGTTCCTCTACCCACACGTGCTCAAGACCATCTTTGCCGCGCAGCGCTGCAACTCCACTGCCTTCGAGAGTGAGTCGGACATGTGGTTCCGTAGCACTTCGGAACTCTTCGTGTGCCCAGCGGATATCGATGGAGCCGGGGCCGGGGCCGGGGCGGGGTTCTGGGATATATGGTGGAAGATCATCCCCGCCTGCTTTATACAGGCCGCAGGCACAGCAATCGGCGAGATCCCTCCTTACTGGGTGACCCGCGCTGCCCGTATAGCCGCCATAGAAGCCGGTACTTCAAGCTTGGATCTCCACACAGAGCTGCCCGAAGAACTGGACACGGACGAAGAGCTTGTTACGCGCACGCTGCTGTATCGCGTGAAGATGGCCATGATGGCCTTGCTGCGCGACTACGGCTTTGCAGGCATTCTGTTCCTGGCCTCGGTGCCCAATGTTGCGTTCGACTTGTGCGGTATATGTTGTGGCCACTTCATGATGCCCTTCGGGGTTTTCTTCGGGGCAACTTTCATCGGAAAAGCCGTCATCCGGAACGGCTATCAGTCCCTCGTTTACATCACCATCTGCACTGAGTCGCATCTGCAACGCATGATTCTGCTACTGCAAAGACTGCTGCCAGACGGCCTAGGCTGGGACGGGCATGTACGAGCAGTGCTGGAGGAGGGCAAGAAAGCTCTGCAAGGCAGCACGGCAAATGCTGCTGCTGCCGCGGCTGCTGATGAGGATGGCAGACGGAATGGGGCAGGGGAGGGCACAACTGCGCAGCTCCGCATGGCATGGACAGGCGTGATGAGTATGTTACTCTGTGGGTTTCTGATCAACTTCATCGCCTCGCTAGCTCAAATGCATCAGCTACGCGCTGACCAGGCGTTGTCCAAGCAGCTGCGGCAGCGCTTGGACCCAGGCATTCAGGCTCAGATCATGTCCCCCAAGAGTGGGAGGCTGATGCTTCCGCCACCCACTCCCAAGCACAAGCGAACTGCCGCCACTAATGGTGCTGGTGCTGCTACTATAGGCGATAAGCCTGTCCCTGGCAGAGGTGTCGCGGAGTCCGTGCTGGAGGAGACGGAAGAGGAGGCCGTGGGCATGGGTGTGGATGCGGCGGCCGACCGAATGATGGAAGGCCGCCTCCTCGCTGAATCGCCGGTCATAAGCAGTAAGCCGGGGCTGCGGGCCAGATCCAAGCTGTCTATTAACGTTGTGCACTTGCAGTAGCTGCTACGGCAACGAGTGTACTAAGACTGGCGCGGGAGGCCTGTCAAGTGGAATAGTTTAGTAAGGTATTTATTGGTCGATGTATGTATAATCATTGAAGATAGCCCGAGATAATAATAATGGTTCTCAATAATTTATTAAAAAGTGTATTGAAGACAATTTGACACACAACGAATCTACTTGTAACACCCCTCCACTAGTCTGGAACACTCACCCTCTCCCCCACCTCATCCTCGACCATAACTACCATTTTCGTCACTACGAATAGTGACTGTCTCCCACACATCTCCACTCCGCCATGGCATGCGTCGCATGACATCACACACCCTTGTGAACAACCCTGCTTCTTGCATCTTGCAGCTTTCAGACGCCGAACTGGGCGCTGAGGTTGTCCACCGTACCCCCAGTAGAGCCGTGGAACTCATGTTGCTGTGGCCGAGCATTTAGCGCTTTCTGCTCCGCGGCATCATGCTCAGCTTGCTGTTTCTGCTGCGCTTCTCTTCTGGAAGCTTCTGTGCTGCGCTCCATGGTTTGCTGAATTGTGGCGTCTCCAACCGCACGCATCCAGTGGGCGGCATCGTTCTCATTAACAAAGGAAAAGTTGAACGTGTTGTCCCGGGAGACCAAGTCGAATCGAGTTTTGCTCACTGCTTTAACGCGATAGAGTCCGTGGTCGAGCGGCAGCGAGTGCTTTGCCTCTTGTGCGCGGTCATATACCTTGCTGCAGATATACAAGACTTTTTGCGTGGTTAGAGCAATGAAGCACGACTGATAGATCATGTTGAAGGTCTTTGGTCGGCTCACGAGGGCGAAGGATTCTCGCACGACAGTGATCAAGTCCCCTCCCTTGGAGTGGTGCACGTCCAGGGACCTGCGGATGCCGCTCTTGCCCCTGTTGTCCATGTCGAGAAAAGTGCGCAGCAGCTCCTTCACTGCGTTCTTCTTGTCCTCTGGAGGCGTGAAACCTATCATATCTGCTATGAATTCGTTCAATAACGGAATGCGTTTGTCAATGACATCGCCATTTAGTTGGTGCGGTATCTCTTTGCCGGGAAGCTTGGGCTTGAAATCGTTCTCCTTACACCAAATGTCGCCAAGCGTGAGGCGGATCTTCTTGTTCAAGCCAGCAAACTCCGAGTATCTTCTGTAAACCTCCCAATACGCACCTTCTAAGTTCATTTCCATCTTGTACTCAATGTGCTTGAAGATGCCACCAACAGGAGTGTAGTTTGTGATGCATACGGGCAATAATCCAGCCATGGCGCAAATATGTTTATAGCGAAATCAAGTCTCAGGGAGGATGTTACTGAATAATGATAAACAGCTATGAAAGAGATGTCTAGCTGCTCAAATATACAGATCCAAGCAACAATAGCGATCTTACGGCGTGGGACCGCATGTGGGACCCCATATGGGACCCCCATGGGCCCCGGGCAAACGCAGGGGATAGGATGCGTGAGGGATAGCTAGGGGTGCGACGAATTATTACATGCTAATTATACTTCGTACAAAAGATATACTACGTAGTATATATATATAATGCCATCTAAAAGGCATTAATCTATCACTGCTATGAGAGTTTATTCAGTATTCTATCGATATTCAAGGACATTGCAGTATTGCCTTACGTTGCCATCATCCCTATGATATTGATATCTTCCGCAGGCGTGACAGAGGCGAACCTATCGGAGTCCCTAGACCTCCGCCCTCCTTGGCGACGGCCTTTTGGTACTTGCCAGTCAGCAGGTCCTCCGCGCTATAAGCCAGGTACACTTTCTGCTGATTATCGCTCAAGAAGGCGTCTCCGGCCCCGAAATTACGCAGGAAATGGCGCAAGATTTGCTGTCTGCTCAAAGGCTTTTCGGTTGCTTGTCTGTTTTCCATGCTTTCGTTGACTATATCGCCGCTAGTACTAGTGCTGCCGCGGCGCCTCTCTGCTTCCAATCCCGCGCCGTCTGCAGCCTTGATGAAGCCCTCCAACTCGAAGTTGCACTTAGTCAGCAAGGAAGTGCCTGCAGCTCTCTTGCCCAGAGGAATGTTGCCGCCAAGTCGCTTGGTCATCTCCAATAGCATGGCATCATACTGCTTGCTAGTAAGGGGACCGCATAGCTTGACCCAGTTGCCTTTGTAGTTACTAAAGAAGAAGTAGGATGGGCCGTGCTGATACCATCCACTTTTCCCCTGTTCCGTACTTCCTAGGGCAATCATCACCCCGCTGGCTTGGGCGGCTATGGCTTGGCGCTGCTTGCGGAGGCGGAAACGTGTGACAAAGGCCCTAACCCGCGCTTGGAGTCTCACAATCGCAGCCATAGCCTCGGGCGACTGAGACACCTTCAGCAAGTTGGCGAGATTAGCTTCGTGCATGCTGCCCACGATGAGAGGGCGGCTGTTGGCCCCTGCTCCAGGCACTTTCCCGTCGAGGCGGGACTGGTGGCTGCTGGGCCTACTGCTTTTTCCTTGGCTACGGGCGAGGAGCTTGAAGTACAGTCTTTCTGAGTCGAACAGCTTTTCCTCGATGACTCTGCACTTGTCTCTCAGTCTCTGCAGCTTGTTCTCATTTACTACAGCTTCAGTCACGGCATCTTTGTTAAGCTTGAGAATCTGCTTGTCATGCTGCTCGACGAATCTCGCGTGGACTTTCTCTAAAGCCTTGTTGGCTGCGGCCAAGTCGGCCGCATGCTTCACTAGCTCTTCCAGCTGCCTACGAGTCGCCAGCAAGCCCACACGGTCAATAGTGAACTTATGACTAGTGCTAGAAGGAACTTTCCCGGCCACTCTAAGGTGCTTCTTTGCATCTTCATTCACTGCGCGGAACTGAGTCTCAGTAAGGGGTCCGCAGAGCAAGCTATAGTTCATGCCGTCAACAACAAAATAGTAGTACGAACGGCCATTATTGAACGAATTAGGGTCCAGTCTCTTGACCTTTCTACCCTTCTTCTTGCCACTGCCCAGCTGTCCGGGAGAATCAGAGCTACCCACCGACCCCTGCCTATTCGACGGCGATTGCGAGCTGGTGGCTCGCTCGTGGTCAACCGCTGAGTTGTACCACCCAGTCTCGCCCTGTAGAGTACCTTCTACCGCAACAAACATGTTGTCGCCTCCATTGCGCGTGCTGACTGCAGCTGCATAGGCAGTCAATGTGGCCCACAGCTTGTGGCGATCAAGCATTCCGCGGGATGCTGCTTGAATCTTCAATGCAGCCGTCTCCTGGCTCATTTTGCGGGCTGGGCGTTTGGGAGAAGCTAGTCCCAGCAGTGCTTGCTTCGCATGAAAGTGTGCGGGTGCCACAATAGTGAAAGCTCCAGCCTTGCGTAAGTGGTTAGCTTCTCTGACGAAGCTGCCCAGACGCTTGGAAGGAGGTGATTTGCTGGGAGAGCCATCTCTAGTGAAACTGCCGGGTGAAAATACAGCATCTGATGGAACTTGTAGTGCTAGTTGCGATTCTGCAGCAGCAGCTCGCATGGCTGTATTGTGCTGCTTTGTCATGCTGTTGATCTTCCGCGTCAGCCTCCTCACTTCCGCTTCCGCGGCCGACTCCGCAGATGCCATCGCCACTTTTTGAGCTGCAATTTCGTTCTTCGCGTGGAACAAAGCAGTTTCGGCGGCTTCTGCCGCATCGATTGCAGAAGCCTCCTCTTGGCTGGAGTATCCGTTGTTAGCACCGCCACCTGCAGACTTAAGCTGTCTGATCAGCTTGACTTTTTCTTGCACATGAGTGTGTACAAGCAGTTTATGCTCATTCAATTCGGTGTTTAATGCATCCACTTGCTCCTTCAAACCCGCAATTACTGCACGATCTGTACCTTGCTGGACCAGCATGGCGGAATGTGGCCGCTCTCTACTACGATTGAGCTCCGCCGTGAGATCGTCCACTTGCTTCTGCAGAGTTGCAATGATCGCACGGTCGGTCCCTTGCTGCATCACTAGCGCGGAGTATGGCCTCTGCTTGACCTGCGCTTGCACTTGTGCCAGCTGGGCCTGCAGTTCTACCACTTGTGCCGCGGGGCCGTTCTTTGCAGCTTCTTCCAGCTTCTTCATCTGATTGCGAGTATTTGCATGCGCGGCCTCGGCCTCCTGCGCCAAACGCTTGTACTTGGCCACTGCTGCCTCTGCGGTCTTCTGGACCAGCTCCACGTGGGCATGCACTTCAGTCTCCGCATCTTGCAGCGTCTTAGTCAGCGCGTTGGACTTAGCCAGCGCAATTTCCAGCTCCTTTTTTGTCTGATTGTGCGCGTGTTCCTGCTCGACAGAAGGGGTGGTGGAGCCTGAGGCAGACCCCCCAGCTGCCTGCGGCTTAGACAAGTGGTACTGCAGCTCCGCTTTGGTCTTCTCGTGAGCTTCTTCTGATGAGGCCAGATTTTTCTCGACGTGCTTCGAGTTGGTAAATGCCGCTTCTAGGTCTTCTTTGGTCCTCCGGTGCTCGTCTTCTTGCGCTTTTAGCTTTTCCGATACAACTTTTACGGTGGCGAGAGCTTCTTCTAGAGCAGCTCGGGTTTGCAGCTGCTGCTGCCTGGCGTCCTCTGTCATCTCCTCTTGCTGAGCCAGGAAGCCTTGCATGCCATTGCTAGTTTGTGCTTGTAATTGTGCCTTATCGTGGATTTCTGCCATCTCGTGCTGTAATCGGTCGAGCTCCTTCTTGTGTTGCGTGGCCTTCGCCACCCACTCAGACACGGAGTCACTGCCCTCCGTGGCCTTCTTCCTCCACTCGAAGGTAGCTTTCTCATGTTCTTTAGCTTTGGCTTGCCATTCGTTTAAAGCTTTCTCATGCTCGATAGCTTTCATTTGCCACTCAAACGCGGTCTTCTCGTGCTCCGCAGCCTTGGCATTCCCTTCTAAGGCAGTCTTCTCATGCTCTACAGCCTTCGCTTGCCACTCGGCTACCGCCTTTTCGTGCTCTGCAGCTTTTGTCTGCCAGTCGGCCAGCGTCTTTTGAATGCTCTGGTGCTCTTCTTCACGTTGTTGACGCAGCTTGGCTGTGGCGATATTCTTACCATGCTCCTTCTGCAGCTGCGCCTTCACCTCGTCCAGTTCCGAGGTGAGTAAGACGAGGTTGTGGGCAGCCGTCGCCATTAAAGTGTTCACAGCGGTTAACTCATGTTTCAACGACTGCTCCTTCTGGTGAGCGGCTTCAGCATGCACCTTGTCTGAAGCTGCTTGAGCAGCCAACATGGTAGTGATTTCCTCTCTAGAAGATGCCAGTTGCTTGGACAGTTCAGCTGATTGTGCGTCGCCACCAGCGCTGGCTGCCTGTATAGTGGCCTCCAACTCCACTGTCAGTTTGATTTGATGCACCAAGGAGTGCTCTGCAGCGGTGCATGCGACTTGCGAGGCGGACAACCTGTCTGAGACTTCGTCCTTCTCTCTGGTCATATTGGCGATCTGCTCTTGTAGAGAGGCAACTTCTTTGTTTTCCTTGAGTAGATTGCGAGTGATCTCGTGATCTCTTGCCATGTCTTCCACCACCTTGTTTAGCCGGTCAATCTCCTCCACAGACTCTTGCACCGTCGCGCTGCGTTTTTCCGCGGCAGTATTTGCTTCTTCCAGTGCCTGCAAGATCTGCGCCCGGTCAATTTCTAGTCGTGTGGCCTCGTCCTGAGCGACCTCCAGCTTCTCCTTCAGCACCTTAACTGCGGCCTCAGCTTCGGCCTGCATTTGGGCAGCCATCACTCTAGTGTGCTGCGATTCTTCACTCACGCGCTGTGAGCTGAAGAGGAGTCGCTCTTGCTGTCTGGCTTCCGCCGCTGCTGCCACTGCTGCCACCTCCACTTCCTTCTTCGACGTCTCCACCGCAGCTTGCAAGTCGGCATGGTGTTTGATGTTCGACGCCCTCAGCTCATGCTCTGCCGCAGTAAGTTTCGCTGCCATCTCCATCTCCCGGGAATGGTGCTTGGAATTGAGCTCTGCCACCATGTGCATGTTTTCTTGCTCTAGGTCAGAAAGTACCTTTGCCCGGGCCTGGGAGTTCTGGAGGATCGTATCCATGGCAGCTTCATCCACTATCTTATCTTTAGCGATCTTGTTGCTGGACATGGCCGCTGCCTTCGTGTGCAGTTGTTGAATTCTTTCGCGCTGCTCCTTGATTTCAACAGCATGCGCTTCAGCCTCCGCAGTACTGGTCATGACATAGTCGTTATGCTTCAGCTGCAGTTCGCTCAATTCATTCGTAATTTGCTCCAAAAGAGTGTCCTTGCGGTGAATTTCCTGTGCAAAATTGAACTCCTTTTGCACATGCTCGTGAATGATGGCTTTCAACTTGCTCTCGTTTTCCACGTGCGTGGCCACCTCAGCTTGCAAAGCGGTACGCTCGTGCTTTATGAAGGCTTCAACGTCCACCTCCGCGGCAAACTGGTCTCTGTCCGGAGCCCTGTCGTGGTGTGCATGGTGGTCCGCGCTGTGATGTGTTGCGTGTGCATGTGCTTCTTTGTTCTTGGTAAGCTGCAGCATGGCGTGATGTGTGTGTTGCTCTGGGTGAGGCACAAACTTCTTCGATGGGTCGTCAATGACGAGTCTGTAGTTCTCGTCCAAGTGTGCTCCGTTGTGATTGCCTTTATGCGGATTGGCTGCCTTTTTGCCGTCTTCAAAGGAATACGAGTTCATGTGTAGCAGCTCTAGCCCACTTGCTCTTCCGTCGTCGTGGTGCCCGTAGTCCTGTGCACGTTGATGCTCGTGCTGTTGAGAAACGGACTCGTGCCGTGTTCCGGGACTATTTCTGCGGCTACTTCCATGCCCGTGCTCATGCCCCTCCCCATGTTGCAATTGGTGTGTTGCTGCATTAGTAGCAGAGCGCAACTGTGTCGACAAAGTTTTGTTCTTGTTTTCCAGATCCATCAGCAGAGCCAGCTGCTGGTTACTCGCCGCCTTCGCTATCTGAGACTCACGCTTTTGCTGCACTATGAGAGCCTCATTTTGTTGCTTCAGCTGAAAAATTAACGACTGTGCTCCCACTGCAATGTCTACAGCAACTTGCTGACTACCAACCGAACGTCCTTCTGCATTACCACCATCTCTGTCTAGGCCCGGCGCAGTCTGCGACCTCGGCTCTGTGCCAGGTAGTCCATCTGATTGCAGCATTCCACTCGACATAAGAGGAGATATTTTCGATTCATCATCCCCTGCATAGGTCATCGCCATTGACCCGCCGCCAGACATACGGCTGGCACTCGTATTGTATAGATTACTGGTGCCTGTGGCGCCAGCAGCGGTGCGATATTGCCGTGCGGCGTTGAGAACCACCCTCCAATCCCCCAAATCGAAAACACTCTGCGGTAGCTGGGTCGCCTTCTTCAGTATAAATCGTTCCAAATCATCGGCATTATGGACACTTATGGATGCATAGAGCAGCGTGCCGATGGCAGCATACACTCTGGCAGCTTGCATGATGTGTATTTTGGTCGGCAAGCTGGCTGGTATCACAGGCTTCGTGCTGACCAGACGCCCCATGCGGTCGTACTGCGCCCCCCCGAAGCGCTCCTTGATGCCCAGCAAGCTCTCTGGAGTGGCGCTGGCGAACTCTGCGGCCTTCTCCTGCGAGATGGCGTACCCCTTCTTCAGTAGTTTGCCCACATCTCCATTATGTACAAAGGTGCCAGGCTTGACTGCGCCATACGACACGCAGTTGGGGTCCACAAAAGATTGGCTGCTGTCTGGCATGTTGAAGTTGAATTTCTCCTCTAATGAGTCGTTGAATTGGTCATGGAATGTGATGCAGCTGTCCACAGTACCAGACATGGAGGCATTTGCAGCAAAATCTCCAGTAGCAATGGCTGCTGAGCCAAACATCGACCCCACGGTCTTATCCAGAGGCTTCAGCGCTTTGGAAGAGCTTCCAGGCTTGTCACTCTTTCCTTTAGATATGGGTTTCTTGGTCTTCTTTCCGTTGTCGACAGCTTGGCTGTGACCTTGCGGCTGCCGGGTGGCATCCACTTGCGAAGACATTTCCTGATTTCAAGAACGATACTTGTGTTCGTATCTGCTTCAATCCTAATCACCTAGTATTCTTTTAATCTGATCTTGAGTTTGAGAAGGATTAATGCTTCAGATCGCGAGAATTCGCATATTCCGTGTGCGTTTCCGGCACTGTCTCCCACTCCAAGTTTTCCCACATTGCTCGGTTTGCCCAAATTTTTTTTGCAGCAGGCGTAATTTACACCGCGTAATTATACATATGCAAGTTTGCCCCACCCAAGAGAGGATTAGAGAGGATTTCTGAGGTGAAGGGGATTCTGACAATGACCGGCAACACAGCTATTTATTCTACAAATGATCAATATATTCATAGCAACTGCCTTTCTTTTACGCCAACTCCCCTACCCAGACGGTTTTATCCGTGCTGCACGAAGCAATCATGGCTTCGCTGGGATGAAATGCCACTTCATTTACCGATCCCTTGTGACCAGGCAAGATATACAACGGCTCACAACTGTCTGCATCCCATATATGCACGTTTCTATCGGCACTACCAGCAGTTACGAGACCCCCATCATGGCTCCACCCGCAACGCAGCAGGGCCTTTTCAGCCCCGTGCGTGTGGCCATGGAACAACCGCATGCAGCGAAGCTCCCCTTGCTCCTTCCCGTGGCTATCTTGTGCGTGGTTCTGCATACCTGGCACATATGGGCGCACATTCCATGACCTCAGGGTGTGATCCATCGAATTAGATAGCAGAGAATGCCCGTCAGGAGACAGGGAAAGCCCTGTGATGGTGTCTGTGTGACCCCCCATGGTCATGCTTTCGTCCTCGGGCTCTCCCTGGCGCAAGTCCCACATGCGAATGATGTTGTCAATTCCACCTGTGTACACACTGCGTGCATCATGTGCCATGGCAATACTTGTGATTTGATAATCATGAAACAGTGATGCCACGGGCTCCCTCTGTCGCACGTCCCACACAATAGCGGTGCAGTCATCGGAGCCAGAAACCAGCATATTCGGATCATGTGCAGACACAGCCAGACAATTCACAATCCCCGTATGCTCTTCTAGCTTGCGCAATCTGTGTCCCTTATTGGCATCCCAGAGGGAAACTGTTTTGTCGGCGCTGCAGGAAGCCAACACCGGTGGGCCCGGGGCCTCTTCGTGCGGCAGCCAGACCAGCTGGAGGATGGCGTTGCGGTGGCCCTTGAGCACGTTGAAGTTGTTGCTTTTGTCTCGGTGGATGTCCCACAGGTAGATGCCTTGGTCCATGCCGGCCGTGGCCAGTGTGTTGCCGCTGTGGTCGAAGGCACTGCTGTAGACTGCCCCTGAGTGGCCTTCAAAGCACATTGTGGGAGATGGCAATGATGACGTGCGCCCGGGCTTAAAGACCACTGGCACGGGTGCAATAATCACGCGCGTGATTTCCTCCTGCTTTACGGGAGCCTCTCCCTCCTCCTCTATCTCCATCTCTCTCTCCTCTGGTTTCTCCACCTCTGCGGAATCCGCACTGCCACGTCTGCTCCTCTTCTTAGGCAATGGCTTTGCAGCCGCAGCCGAGCCTGCTGAACTCGCCACGGACTCTACACTGGCCGCGCTTACATTGGAATTGCTGCGTCCACGAGCGGAGGCTCTTTTCACAGGTACAGGCGCTGGTTCTTCTTTCTCACCGGAAGCCTTGGATGCAGCGCTTTTGGTGCTTTTCGTTGCAGCCTTCTTCTTAGGCGGCATCTTGACTGAGCTCCGCGCGGTCTAACGTTGATCGAAGAAATTTTTGTTTTGTGAGCTTTGAGAAGACTCTGGTGGGAACTCTCGATCCCAAAAATGGAAGATGAATTGGAAAGTGCGATTGCATCTCTCCTGAAGATGGACGTGGTCACTGAAAGCCCCGCGCCCACTGAGGCCACAGTCAAGTCCTTAGATGAGGGCTTGATGCACAAGACGCTGTTATATGTAGTGAAAGGAACAGAGACAAATCAACCCAGGCTAATACAAAGGGCTTTGCGGCAAAACGTATCGCTGCGAAAATATATCACAGCTCCACAGGTATGTGTTGTCAAGATTTGCCATGGCTTGCACTGTCGAGGGCATGGGAGGTATCGTTGGAAAGTAGGCTCCCGAGGGATGAAGCGCACGTGTGGTGTGTGTCTGTTTAGAGTGTTCCTCATTCTCACCCTTCACCTCCCTTCCTCCTCTCTTCCTCGCTCCCACCCCCATCTTCTTTTCTCCCTTCTCTCTCCCGCAATATCCCCCATTCTCCACGGTATCTCTCCGTCAGTTGGAGACGCTCATCAAGCGGCATTTCCCGGAGGGGCACGTGGGCGCCGCGACCTTCGCGCCCTATGTGGCCAAGATCAGGGAACACGAAGGTAAGTTCTGGTCCATCCACACTCACATACGCGCGTGCGTGGCTGGGCGCGCGACGCATGTGCTGCTTGCCACCGAAGGCGCCTGACCCCCCCCACCTCTTTCCACCTTCTCACTCACGCCCATATTTTGCGTTATAGCAACTATTGCACCTGTCATGCCTCCTGCTGTGCCCACCAGCGCGGAGGAACAGGAAGCCAAGGAATTGGACGACTTGGCCATGGATATAGCAGTGGAGGAGAGCAGGGTGGCGTCAGGCACAAGCGTCTTTCCCGAAGTGGAGATATTCATCAACACTCTCGTCTTGACGACGCTGCAGCGGTATAACCTGCATGCTGACGCTGCAATGGCTGCCGCGCTGCTCGTCCAGAGATGCGGTAGCTTTAACCGCCGCAGCTTGGATGTGATTTCCAGCAAGGCATATTTCTACTTCTCTCTTGCGTTCGAGAACGTGCAGCGTCTTGGGGAGGTGCGGCCTACTTTGCTCAAGGTGAGTCCATTCCTTTCCCAGCCCCAGTGCTGCTGATATTTGTGTGACGCGCTAAAAGTACCGGTGCTGCTACATCTGCTAACCCCCCTCTCTCTTCCCTTCTGCACACACCTGAACACCACCAGTTCTACAGAACAGCGTGCGTGAGGCATGACGAAGTGGGACAGGCAGTGCTCCTCAACCTGCTGCTGCGCAACTACCTGCACTTCAACTTGATCGACCAGGCGCGGCTCCTGTCTAGCCGGACGACGTTCCCCGAGAACGCGTCTAATAACCAGTTCTGCAGGTTCTTGTACTACATGGGGAGAATTCAAGTGCTGCAGTTAGAGTATGCTGATGCGTACAAACGGCTTCTCTGGGCCGCGCGGAAAGCTCCACAGGACACCGCTGTTGGCTTCACCAGGGTTATATTAAAGCTGACCATTATTGTGCAGCTGCTCATGGGAGAGATTCCTGAACGCTCTGTTTTCAATGCCCCAGAGCACAAAGTGGCGCTGCGTCCCTACTTTGAATTGACCAAGGCTGTACGGGCGGGCGACCCGAAAGCATTTGCAGCGGTTGTGGACGGCCCGATGGGCGAAATATTCAAAGCTGACAAGAACTTTTCTCTGGTCAAGCGCTTGGGACATAACGTGGTTAAGATTGGCTTGCGGAAGATTTCCGTCTCCTACAGCCGAATTTCCCTGGACGACGTGTGTTCGAAGCTGATGCTCCCGTCCGTACAGGGGGCTGAGTATATTTGTGCTAAAGCCATTCGAGACGGCGTGATTGATGCTACCATCGACCACGCCAACAGGACCCTCTTGTCCAACGAGTCAATTGACCTGTACGCCACCGAGGAGCCGCAACGAGCATTCCACGCGCGCATCGGCTTTTGCTTGGACGTGCACAACGATGCCGTCAAGGCGATGCGGTACCCGGGAGACGCGTATAAACACACCAAGAAGCCCGAGAAGGACGCCGATCCAGATGAAAAGACCATCGAGGAGCTCATAGCGGAGATGGATGCGGAAGAGGATTAGGCTGCTAGGCGGATGTGTGGCTGGAGATGTGTCTTCATCCTTTCAATTCTCTTCTCTTAGC